>Ga0194119_10002286_pt1 | contig 32845 bp, 7 predicted proteins | sample TA2MahC100mmetaG_FD_148620 | JGI IMG/M metagenome (GOLD analysis project Ga0194119, IMG submission 148620) | Freshwater microbial communities from Lake Tanganyika, Tanzania - TA2015018 Mahale Deep Cast 100m | ecosystem: Environmental > Aquatic > Freshwater > Lake | place: Tanzania: Lake...
CTTGATGCGGTTGAGCTTCTCGGTGACATGCACCGGCAGCCGGATGGTGCGGCTCTGGGTGGCGATGGCGCGGGTGATCCCCTGGCGGATCCACCAGTAGGCGTAGGTGCTGAAGCGGAAGCCGCGCGTGGGGTCGTATTTCTCCACGGCCCGCTCCAGCCCCAGGGTGCCCTCCTGCACCAGGTCGAGCAGTTCCATGCCCCGCTGTTGGTACTTCTTGGCCACGGCCACCACCAGCCGCAGGTTGGCTTGGATCATCCGGTCGCGGGCGCGTCGCCCGTGGTGCAGCGCCTGTTTCAGCGCCGCCGCCTCCAGGCCGCTCCGCTCCGCCCACAGCTGCTGCCCCTGCCGCAGCCGCTCCCGCAGGGCCGCCGGCTCCTGGCCGCAGTGCTTGGCCCATTGCACCACGGTGGGGGTGTGGCCCAGCTGGGCTCCCAGTCGCTGGCGCCGCTCTTCCAGCTGGATCAGCTCCGCCAGGGGCGGGCACTGCTGGGCTAGGTGGCGCCGCTCCCGCAGCAGCCGTTCGCGCTGTTGCACCTGGCGGGCCAGGGTGAGCTCCTGCTCATGGCTGAGCAGGTCCACCCGGCCGATGTCCTGCAGGTAGAGGCGCACCAGGTCAGTGCTGCGGCGCCTGCCGTTGAGCATGGTCTTTGTTCTGACTCGGCCCTGCGCCACAGGAATCGCCCAACGGAACAATCTCATACTCGAGTCTCAGGCGAGATCGTCCCTCGAACGCCCCGGATCTGTTCGGGATTGGTGTCGGCATGGTGAGATCTTCGGCCGCTAGGGCAGTCGTTCCGTGGGAGTTGTGCGAACGTGATGCTGATTTGTTGGTTCTTCGGCGGCTGCGTCAACCATGTCGGCTCTCCAGCCTCAGCCTTGGGTGTTGATTGAGGGGGCACCGGCCGTCGGTGATCTGTTCACCGATCTGGCCTTCAGCGCTGGCGGGCAGTTGCTGGTGGCTGGAGGCAGCGCAGGTTCAAGTGCTGAGGCCACAGGCCGGGATCTGCACCTCTCGTTGCGTGACTGGCGAGGCCGCCTGCTGTGGAAGTGGTCGCTACCCAATCCGGGCGAGGACGCTTTCCAGGCCTTGGCCATCTACGGCGACCGTTATGTCCTGGCCGCCGGATTTCTGGAGGCCGAGAAGGGCGGCCATCGTGATGCCGTGCTGCTGTCGTTTGATGCGGTCAGCGGTGATGCATTGCAGTTTTTTCCGCTGGCGAGTGACACCGCCAGTGATGATCAGTTCAATGATCTGGCCATTGCGTCTGACGGCACCATCGTCTTGGTGGGGGTGAGCCGTGGAGCAGGCCGCATCGGCGGTCAGCTCAAGGCCAATCCAGCCCCCCGCGCCGGTGAGCGAGGCTTCGGCGATGGATTGCTCACGATCATTCCTCCAACCCAGGAGGCGTCGCCCATCACCCGCCTGATCGGCCGAGCCGGCGAGGATGATCTGGAGGCTGTGACCTTGGTGCCGGACACCACTGCCACTGGGACCAGTCTGGTGGTGGCAGGCAGTTTTACTGAGGGTGCAAACGATCGTCAGGCCTACTTGGCGGCCTATGACGTCACGGGGCAGCAGCGCTGGGAGCGGCTGCTTGGTGCGGTTGGTTCTTTCGACCGCTTCACGGCGCTCGTCTCCGACTCCACCACCGTGTACGCGGCCGGCATCACGCGGGGCACCATCCCCGACTCCGGCAGCAGTCGAGATCCCTCCCGCCGCGATGCTGACCCTTTCGTGGCAGCGTTCGATCTCAACGGCAGCCTGCGCTGGCTGCGTCAGCTGGATGCCTCTGCCCAGGATGAAACAACCGCGAAGTTGGCGCTAGCCGGCAATCGCCTGGAGCTGGTTACTGATGATGGCCGTGACCTGCTCCGCGCCAGTCTCACGTTGGCCGGAGAGGTCCTGGAGACATCCCGTCTAACCCGCGGCGTTGGCGTAGACGCCGCCGTGGGCGCCTCAGCTATCTTGGCCGACGCACAGGGCAACATCATTCTTTCGGGTGCGGGTTCAGGCGCCTGGGCTGGTTCTGCTGTAGCTGTCGGTGGCACCGCCGATGCCCTTCTCTATTTCACTGGTCCGCAGCTGAACGCCTACCAGCTTGATGTTCAGCCCATCAGAGCGGATGGCACCCTCCAAAGCACCCAGTTCCAGCTCGATCCAGGCCCAGGGCAGCGTTTTGAGCCAGGACTCCTGGCGGGCCTCACGGGCGACCTCGAGGTCGATGAGGTTGGTAACGCCATCTACACCCCCTATGCCGAGCTGCCGATGTTGGCGGCTTGGAGCAACAGCGTCGAAGACAGCCTTCCCCTCTTTCTGCGCAATGCAGCTGGTCAACGCGTCGCTAGCCGAGAGCTGGTGCTTCGGGTCTCTGCGCCTCCAACTCCACGTCAACGTCTGACTCTGGCGGTCAATCAGGCAACCGCCCAGGTGAAACCCATGGGCCTTGGGCGCCCTCAGCTTGTGTTGAGCCTCAGCGACATCACCTACACCACCAGCCGTGGCCGCACCAATCAGCTCTCCGCATTCAGTGGGGACAGGGCTCAGGTGTCGTTGCAGTTGGCTGTTGACAGGGCTCCGGTCACGGCCCTCAACGCCTTGCGTTACGCCCGTGAACTTCTCTATGACCGCACGGTCTTTCATCGGGTCCTTCAGCCGAATGATTCCATTCAGGTGGTCCAAGGCGGTGGCTTTAGTGCTGATGCCCTGAAGGCTGATGGTTTTGGAGCCATCCAAAGTTTTTCGCCGATTCCCCTGGAGGGCACCAGCACCAGCGGACTGTCGAATCGGCGCGGCACCGTGGCGATGGCGCGCACCAACCAACCGCACAGCGCCACGGGTCAGTTCTTCGTGAACGTGATTGACAACCCGGTGCTCGACGATCGTGCCCCAATTCAGGACGATCTGAGCGCTAACCCGGGATATGCAGTGTTTGCTGCCGTTTCAAGTGGTTTGGACGTCTTCGAGGCCATGGCCAAGGCCCCATATCGCAACAGTTCGTTGGGTGGGGCCGATACCAGTTGGGGTGCACAGAACTCAGGGGCCCTGTTCGAAGACATCACTGAGCCCGTGGTGGTGATCGAGCAGGCCAATATCTCGCCGTTGCCGACACAGCTCACATACAGCCTGCAGACGCCTCCCTCCCATGGCCGAGTGAAGCTGGATGGGGCGACCGGCACGGTCGAGTACGTCCCCTTTGCCACCTATTCCGGTCAAGACCGTTTCCAGTTACGGATCACCACCCCAGCACTCAATGGTTTGCCGGAGCGCAGCATTGTTCAGGATGTTGAGGTAGAGGGCTCCATCACGCCGCAGGAGGTGTCGCTGCCGGCAACCCAGCTGGGTTTTCGCTTCAACTCGAGCCAGTCCACGTCCCCTTGGTTGCGGATTACGAGCCAGGGCTCCCCTGATCTGCTGGAGCTGAGCGACCCACTGGATGTCACGGTGTACGGCTTGGTGACGGGGAACTGGGATGGGGCGTTTGAGGCGCAGAACGTGGGAAGTCCAGGCGCTCCCGGTACCGGAGAACGGCTGCCTCTAGTGGGGCTCGGTCGCTACAGCTTTGTGACCATGGCCCAACCTGACGCCATCACCAGCATTGTGCTGGAGCCGAATAGGGATACGGCTTATTTCTTGCATGACAGTTATTCCGCTTTTTTTGATGGCCTAGAGCTGAGCCCAGACATTCATGGCCGTGACTCCACCCAGCGACTCCTCAACATCGACACAATCCGCATGGGCAGTGCTGGCGGCCGTTCGATTGTTGATCTCACCAGCCCGGACTACCTCATCGGACCCGTGAGCGTGTACGGAGCGTCCCGGGGAACTTCGGTTGTTTGGGGGGGGGCTTCCAATGATCGCTTCATTGGTGGCGGTGGTGATGCGGTGATCTATGGGGGCAAGGGTAGTAACCAGTTCCAGCTTGGATCTGGATCCGAAACCCTTCAATACCGGCCTGGGGTGAACGCCAGCGATACGGTCAACGGCTTTGATCCAAAACAGGATCGCCTTGAGTTCTGGCTGGGCCCTGATCAGGTTGTCTCAGCACCCCAGCTGTTCGCCTCTGGAGGATCAACCGAGCTCCGCTGGGGGGGCAACACCCTGAACTTCGCAGGCCTGTCGACTCTCAGCCTCGATTCGCTCCAGATCAGCTATTCTCAGTTGCCCTGATGAGTTTCAGGGCTTCCCGCAGCGTCGCCTCTCAGGACCCATCATCGCATTGACCACGGCTGGTCCAACGCTGCCGGCCTTAGCGGCGAGCTGGGTAATCATCAGGAGTTCGCTTTCGCTGTACCGCTGTTGATACGCCGCTAGGAGGCATTTGCAGTAGCGCTGGCGTTGCAAGCCTGGCCTTTCCTGTCCCCCCCCCTTGAGACAGCCTTCGTTGAACCGTTCCGCGAAGCTGCTGCCGGCCACCCCGTTATTAGGGGGTGCCATGGTCTGAGCATGGCTTGCTGTGGTGCTCCAGCTCAACAGGAGCAGGGCGGCGAGGCTGAATCTTTTCATCCGATTCGAATTACATTCCTCCTATCCAAGCGCGTTTTGGCGGCCAACCATGAATTCGGTCTGGCTCGAGGCAGCGCTGTTGCTACCCAAGCGTCGCTTGTGGGTGCTGCCTCTCCCCAAGTGCCAGTCCACGATCATCAAAGCCATGCTGGTGGCTCTGGACGGACGCCAGCCGCCCCAAGCCCTGTTGCCTGGGGAACGCAGCCTGGGCATGGCGGTGCATGCTCCATTGCACCACGGCCTGCAACGTTTTGGAAGTCTCCCAGAGCTCCAGCGACAGCAGCTGCTTCGGGATGACACCTGGCTCCGGATCACGGTTGTCCGCGATCCGTTGGAGCGCTTGCTCAGCTTCTGGTGGCACAAGCTCGTGTTGTTCGATCCCGGCTATCAAGCATTCGCTCGGGAGATGCCCGCTGAGGTGTGTGATGCCAGCAGTTTCACTTCACTCCGTGCTGGATGGCAGCAATTTCTCGATCTGTTGAGAGATCGCCCTGAGCTGCTCGATCTGGACCATCACCTGATTCCCCAAGAGGCTTTAGCCGCGGCGGACACCGTGGACTACAGCCATATCATTGTGCGCGATCAGTTCCATGCTTTCTGGCAGAACCAACTTTCCTGTTTGCCTGCTGCCGAGGCTGGGTTGCCGCAGCAGGTTCTCGATCACTATCAGCGTCTTCATCTCCCTCAGCTTGATCTGCTCCATCTGATCGCTCCCACGTCACGGCAACGGCGACAGGTGGAACGTCTCTATGAACGTGATTACGCATGGTTGAAGCGACTGCCGAATTGGAAGCCCTTGGGCCCTGTTTCCGCAGCCGGTGTCATTGGCACCGACCTAGTGCTCGGCTGGATTGAGCAGGCCCGTGACAGCCATCGCCTGATCGCCGTTGCCACCGGGCTGGACGCGCTGGCGCTTTCGTCCTCGCGATCCTGGCCCGAGCACAACTGCCCTGAGTCAGGCTATGGCAAGCTTTATGAGGCATTGCAGCGTCAGGAGTCTGCGCTCGTGCTCAACAGCTTGACGATTCAGTCCCAGTTGGATGGCGAAGGCAACTATCTGCTGGGGGTCTGCTACCACCTGTGTGGTGATCAGCATCAAGCCCTGCGCTGTTTCGAGCGCTGTGAGCAGCAGGGTTTTTTCACTCCCTATGTGCTGTTCAACCGCGGCAATGTTTGGCGCGCTTTGAAGGAGGAAGCCAAGGCCGTAGCCTGTTATCAAGAGGCGCTGGCCTGGTTTCCCTCGTTTGGCGAGTGTCAGACCAATTGTGCTCTGGCCCTGGAGCAAATGGAACGCTTTGATGAGGCGGAACGTCTCCTGCGTCAGCGCCTTCTTCAGAAGAATGATGATATTCAGGCCTGGTTTTTGCTGGGCAATATATTGAGGCGCCGCAAGCGGCCAAAGGAGGCTGTTGAGGCTTTTCGTGGTTGTCTTCAATTGGCTCCGCAGCATTGCGATGCCCTCAACAATCTCGGATTGGCTTTTTCGGACATGCAGCAGCCTGGGCAGGCTGAGATTTGCTACCGGCAAGCCCTCAGCATGGATGCGTCGTATCTCAATGCCAGGCGTAATTTAGCTCAATTACTGGTGCGTGAGCGACGCCACGAGGAGGCATGGACGCACTATGAACTTTGGGCTTCCGCTTCCTCTGAACCCGGTGAGAGGCTTGTGGCCACCTTGGGTGGGGTGTCGGTGTTGACTGAGCTGGATCGCTGCGAGCAGGCTTTGGCGCTCAGTGATGCGATGCCTTCACTGGCTCTTGCTCTCTTTTGTCGTTGTGCAGTGATACCAGTGCTCTACGACAGTGCGCAGCAAGTTTCTTCTGTTCGTGAACGTCTGGAGGCTGATCTTGTGGCACTTCAGGAGGCTGTGGCCTCTGAGGATCTTGAGCCTTGGGAGTGGCAGGCGCTCTATCGAGGTCTGTTCTGCGTGAGTCACTTCTATCTCGCTTATCAGTTGCGCAATGACCGCACCTTTCAACAGCGCTTCGCTGAGATAGCCAGCACTGTGCTGCGTCATCGCGTCACTGAGCCTTTGAACCAGCCATCCCATACCAGCAGCATGCAGCGCTCACCGCGGGTGGGCTTCATTTCGGCCCATATGAGACGGCACAACGGAGCCTATTGGGCCCTTGGTTGGGTTCGGGCTCTTGTTGGGATGGATCCTGCTGTGGAGCTGTTTTGTTACAACCTCGGAGATGAGGAGGACGATGCCACTGAGAGTTTTGCCCAGCTGGGTACTTACCGGCATCTACCCCTAGATCAGGACAATTTGGAACAGGTGGTCACCGCGGTGCGCGCCGATCAGCTTGACCTGCTCCTGTTCACCGACGTGGGCATGCATGCCCCCAGCCGTGTTTTGGCCTACTTCCGTCTGGCCACCGTTCAGGCTGCCGCCTGGGGGCACCCTGTGACCACCGGATCTGGGGTGATGGACTTCTACCTCAGCGGAGCCGGAATGGAGGATGCTTCCTCACAAGAGTGGTACTCGGAACGTTTGGTGCTTTTGCCCGGTACCGGTCTGGTGTATGCCAACCCTGAATTGCCGCCACAAGAGGACGATCTTCGCCAGGACTTGCACTTGCCGAGTCAGTCCCCACTGTTGCTGTCACTGCAGAGCACGTTCAAATATCATCCTGCCTTTGATTTGATCTATGCCCGCATCCTCGAGGATGCACCGGAGGCGTGCTGCGTGTTGGTGGATCACATGGGCCACCGTGGCCTCGGCCAGAAGTTGCGTTCTCGCTTAGCCTCTGCTGGATCCGATCCCGACGCCTTGCTGGATCGCTTCCGGTTGTTGCAGCGCATTCCCCATCACACCTATGTGAGTCTGTTTTGTGAAGCCCATCATGTACTGGACACTCCCGGCTGGAATGGCGGCAATAGTTCCTTTCAGTCGCTGTCCATGGGCTGTCCTGTCGTCACGCTCAGGGGTGATTCGATGCGAGGTCGTCACACCGTGGCGATGCTGGAGATTATTGAACTGCCTGTACTCATCGCCCACTCGATTGATGAGTACGTGGCTCTGAGTCATCGCCTGCTCCATGATGAGGATTTCGCTCAGCACTGTCGAGCCGTGATTCGTCGCCACGGCCATCGTTTATTTAATGATCAGGATGTAGCGGAAGCATTCCGTCAGTGGGTGCTCGAAGTTGTTGCTCTCGGCCCCTCCTGATGATCCTTTTCATGGCCTGATGCCTTCTGTTGCGTTTTGCTTGGTTGTGCTTGCCGGCTGGGTCTGGATGATGCATGGCCATAGCCATTCGTTGATGGCAATTCCGTAGCATTTGCTGAAGATCAGATAGGCTGTCAAGACCGTGTGTGATTCAGCATGCCTTTCATTCGCCTCGGCGCCGACACCCTCACTGGAGACCAAGTGTTGGCCGATCTCCAGGAGCTGGGCAAGCTGACGCCGATGCTCAAAGACATTGCCATCAATAGGATTGTGGTGCAGGCGTTTGAGCGAGAGGCCATTGCGTTGCCTGCTGAAGCAGCAATCGATCAAGCGCTCTTGCTGCTACGCCATGAGCAGGGGCTTGTGGACGATGCAGTCTGGGGCGGCTGGTTGGAGCAGAGCGGTCAGGATCTGCCTACGATTCGCATGCATATTGCTGTATCTTTGCGCCTTCAGGCTCTCGCTGAAGCGCTCGGCCTGGAGCCCATCGCCAGCCTGTACGAGCGTCAGGCCCCTTCACTGGCACAGCTGACGGTGAGCTATCTCTGTTCTCCGTTCCGTCATGCGATCGATGAGGCCCAGGCCTTGATCCGCCATGGGCACACCAGTTTTGAGCAGCTGCATGACCGCTTGCGCCGCGAGCTGGGTCTACCGATTCAATTCATCCGTCAGACGCTGCCCCAGAGTGCCTTCCGCAGTGTGGTACTGGATGCCTTGTCCTCACTCAAACCTGGTGACTTCAGTGAGCCAGTCGAGGCGGCGGGGCAGTGGCATCTGTTGCGACTTGAGGATCGCGCGATCCGAACGTTGGACCAGGAGTTGCAAGAGCAACTGCTGCGCGATCAGATCGTTGAATGGGCCACCAAGCAATTGCCTGATCAACTGGAGGTTCAATGAGCGCAACTAAATCCTTGGATGATTTTTTGCAGTTGCTCGCTGACTCTGCAGAGTGCCGTCATGCCATCAATGGCCTCTCCGCCAGTGAGATTGTGCGTTATGCCAGTGGCCACGGATTCATCTTCACTGAACAGCAGCTCGTGCGTCAGCAGACGCGTGCTGTGTTGACAGTGATTCGACGCGGTATGGAGATGAAGTCGATGGACTCGTTTTATTACCGTGGCATTGGCGGCAGATTATTTTATATCGCTTGCATTACCCCGCCAGGCTTGTAAGTCTGTCAAGCGCGTCACCCCAGCCACTGTCCTGGCTGAAGGTATCGCTGAGTTAACCCATTTCAGCTGAAGGAGATCCCGAACAAGCTGGAGAGCCGCTGCCAGAGCGAGACCCCAGGTTTCCAGATTGAGCTTGTGAGCAAGGCGGCATTGCTGGATGTGGCTTGATTGCTGGGGATTGTGACCACCCGTGCATTCGGCGATGTGGATGTCACGTTGACCTGAGAGTTTTCGGTCAGAGAGACCGTGCCTGTGTTGATGCTCAGGAGATTGACTGGTGTCCCTGCGATGGTATTGATGAAATTCACCTGGGCTGAGCCCACGCCAAGTGTGAGATTCTGGCTGTTGGTGGCATTGTTGGTGAGGTTGATCAGGCTCCTGCCACTGCCGGTGATGTTGAGCTGGGCTGTGGGGAGGCCTCCCACCAGTTCTGAATAGCCTGGTCGGAGTTGCAGGTTGATATTGCCTGTGATGGGGGACGAGTTCAGGTCAATGCGCTGTGTTCCGGCACTTGTGGTGATTTGGTCTTGTCCACCACTCGTGATGAGTGTGACATCTCCTGGCCCAAGAGCATACGTGTCCGAGCCTGATCCCCCTTGAGCATAGGTTGAGCCGAGACTGCTGATGATGGCGTTGTTGTTCTGATTGCTGACTTTGGCGTAGTTCGTGCCAGCTCCAACGGAGATCGTGGAGGTGACGGCGCTGGCAGAGAGGTCCACGATGTCATCGCCCCAACCGGTGTTAACGGTTTGGATGAAGGTTTGGCTCGTTGAGGTAGTTGTGGAGTTGCGGACGTTGTTGTTCCCGTTTCCGAGGCTGACCCCCTTGTTGCCTAGGCCCAGAGTGACGAGGTTGTCGCCATCGCCTGCGCGGATGGTGTCATTGCCATCAAGGGCATCGATGGTGTTGTTTCCAGAGCCCCCATCAATAATGTCGTCGTTGATGGAGCCGGTAATGGTGTCATTGCCAGCGCCGGCATTGATATAGAGATTGATGGCGATGGAGCTGCTGGCATTGGGTTGGATGATGTCATCGCCATCTCCAAGGATGATGTTGGGAATGGCGTTGCTGTAGGTGGCGTTGTTGGTGAGTGCTGCCGATACGGTGACTGTGTCATTGCCGCCGCCCGTGTCGACCGTCAGGCTGGCACCCTGGCTGTTGTTCCAGTTGGTGAGGGTGACGGTGTCATTCCCGCCTGCGCTGGTGATCGCCGTGGACGTGTACGCCAGATTGCCGCTGAAGTTGACGCTGTTTGAGCCGCTGCCAAGAAGCACGCTCTGGTTCGTGAATCCGGCGCTGGTGGTTCCGGATAGGTTGTAGCTGATGGCAGCCGAAGTGCCCATCCCAAGCCCACTCAACCAGCTGCTGTTGATGGCACCGTTGCTGGCTGTGCCGTTCAGGCCATCGTTGATCAGCAGAGTGTTGTACTCCCAGCCGTTGGTGCTGCTGGGCCCTGCGTAGGAGGCCGCTGTGCTGCTGTTTAGGGCGCCCAGGGTGATGGCGCCGTTGATCCAACGGCTGAGCCCATGGGTGCTGCTGCTGTACGGGAGCACGCCGAGCACAACGCTGTCGATCCCTCCTTGAAGCTGAGCATTGATGGAGTTGCTTGAGAGAAGTCGACCAAGCGACAGGTTGTCGGCCCCAACGAAACTAGGGGTGGTGGTCGACGGATTGCTGCCTGTGATGGCGATGGCGTTGTTGGAGCTCAGCCAACCGTCGATCACGCTGCTAGTGCCTGTCGGGACGATGGCTGCGTTGGTGTTGGGCTGCAGTGACGTGGGAGCCAGGTTGAGATTGAGGGCCGTACTGCCTTGCAGCCGAGCCGCACCCATGATGTTGATGCCTTGCCCGCTCGAGACGTTCGCGCTGTTGCTGGCCAACAACTGGGCACCGGCGTAGAGCTGTAGACCAACATCGGTGGCATCTGGGGTCGCCGATGCCCCTTGGCCTCCAACGGGGGTCAGAGTCACGGAGGTGCTGCCGCTGGTGCCGAAGTAGAGAGCACCGGAGCTGAGGCCTGTGTCCTGGCCAGCGTTGCCCGCATCATTGGGGTAGCCCAGCATCAGGGGCTGAGTGATAGTGCTGCCGATGCTGTTCGAGAGGGTGACGGAGGAGCCGTTGACGCCGGTGATGGTGGCGACGGAGCTTTGCTGCAGGTTGATGGTCCCGTAGCTGCTGAGGGTGAGGGCACCGCTGCTGCTGGATGCGGTGGAATTCCAGGTTTGTGATCCGGCCGGGTTGCTGATGGTCACCGTGCCATTGGCCGCATTAATGGCACCGGTAAAGGTGGTGTTGGTGGTGGTGTTGCTGATCAGCACCAGTGGAGTGGAGCTGGGGGATTGGGTAGCAAAGGAAATGTTGGCTCCGTTGCCGGTAAAGCTGGAAGGAACAGGGATGGTGCTCGTCCCAACCGTGGCGGTGAAGTTGGTGCTGCCGGTTTGGGTGTCGATCCCACCGATCTGGAGCTGGGCCTGGGAACTGTTGGAGATGGAGACATAGCCAAGGCCCTCGACTGCCTTGACGGCGCCATTGCCCTTCAAAACCGAGGTGCCTGTGATCTGGGGCTTCGTGGTGATTTGTTCTGGAGCGCTCTTGCTTTTTAAAGCCAGGCTTGCCGGCACCGGGGGGGACTCGGCAAACGAGGCAAACGACTGAAGGTGCCAGATCAGGGAGGGGTTGGTGCTTGCACTCAGGCTCGTGCCGTACTGGCCCAGGGCGGTGATCGGATAGCTCGTTCCGGAGGTCATGGCGAGGCTCACCGAGCCGTTGGTGGCGAGGCTCTGGTTTCCGGAGCTCAGGGCACTGAACACCTGCTGCGAGGTGCTGTCCAGGCCGATGAAATAACGGTTCAGCCCGTCGTTGGCTGGGCTTGGCTGGGCCGTGCTGTAAGTGGAAGTGGCGTTCCAGTTCACCTGGGGCAAATACCAGGCGGGTGATGCCGAGCTGATCGGATTCGCGGAGATCAGGGCATACGTGGCTGGTGGTAACGATGCGCTGAGCGTGACACCTGTGGAGCCGTTGGCACTGAGGTTTGTGGTGGTGCCGCCTTGGCTCACAGTGAAGTTGCTGCCGGTTGGGAGGACGCCGGTGTAGCCCGTGTAGTAGGTGCCGTTGGCGGGTGGCGTGAAGCTGTAGAGGTTCTGCTGGCCATACCACTGCAGGGCGATGTTCCCTTGAATGTTGGCGCCACTGGCGGCTGAGGCGAGGAAGGTGTACTGGGTGCCGCCGGTGAGCGTGATCGTATTGGCGCCGGTGGTTGTGAGTGTTGTGGCGCTGCCGCCGCTCGGGGTGTACGTAAAGGAGGTGAGAGCAGTACTGCCGGTGTTGTTGACGCCGATCAGATAGGTGCCGCTACTGGTGGGTGTATAGGTGAACACCACCTCATTGGTGCCGCCACCTTGAGTGGGTCCGCTGATGTTGCCAGAGGGTGCCTGGGTGATGGTGACGGAGCTGGTGGTCGGTACGGGATTGAAGCCGGTGGGTGCCACTGGAGCCGTGACCAGTGCGGGTGAGGTGGGCCCGGTCAGGGTGGTGCCAGCCGGCAGTGTCGACGAAGGCGTAAAGCTATCGAGGAACAGCTGCAAGTTTTGGGGGTTGGAGTAAGTCTGACTGGCTGGAACTTGAATCGTCAGCAGATTGGAGTTCAGCGCCGACGTCATGACAGCCGTGCTCCCGCTGAAGCTGGAGCTGCTGAACGGTGTGTTGAAATCACTGCCCACGTAGGCCTGGAAGCCTGTGAGCACACCGTTGGCCCAGATCGATGTCGGCGATCCGGAGCTGCCCTGCTGGCTCACGGAGGTGAACCATCCGTAGCTGCCTCCGGAGGCTGAACCGGTCTGGGAGACGGTCCAAGGGGTAAACCCGCCACTCGTGGTGGCTTGACCGATGGAGACGGTGTTGTCGCCGTTATAGATGAAGGAATAGTTGGTGCCGCTGGCAAAAACGGTCGCTGATTGCTCCGGTGCTGTGTAGGTCAGTGGAGGCGTACCGGTGCCATTCCAGGTGTACTGGCCTTGATAGATCGCGCTACTGGGTTGATACCAGCTGATCGCACTTGTTGAACTGCTGAGACTCTGGTTGGCCGTGATCTTGAACAAATAGCTGGTGGCCGTTGTGGATGTGGAGGAGCCGAGAGTTACAGCGGTTGGCGGTGACCCTGCGCTCGGGGTCGTGGTGGTGAGGTTGGTGGGAACACCCTGGCTGGTGTCCCAAAGGATATTGATGGTTGGGGTACCGTTGCTGGAATTCAACAGATTGCTGCCGCTGAGCGTGTAGGTGTAGGTGGTGCCGGCGTAGAGGGTCTGGCCCGAGTTCCCTGTCACGTTCAGGTTTTGCCCAGGGGCCGCCCAGTTCACGAGCACGCTGGCAGGGGTGAGGTTTGCTGCCGCGGTTGCCGTCAGGCTGTAGGTGGTGTTGGCGGCCAGGGTCACCGCAGCAGCGCCCGAGGGACTCAGGGCCGTGTTGGGCGTCAACGAGCCGCCGCTGATGGTGAGGGCGGTGAGTCCTGTCGTGCCGCTGTTCACTGGTGTGAAGGTGTAGGAGCCCCCCACGGCGGGTGTGGTGAAGGAGTAGCTGAGCTCAGTGGCAGGCTGGCCAGTGGTGGAGCTGAGATTGGCGGAGCTCTGGACGGTCCAGCTGCTCACATTGGCGGAATCGCCATTCACCAGGCTGAGGTCATAGGAGCCGTTTTGGGTTGGCGAGAAGGCGAATTGAACCTGACTGGCGCTGCCGCCGGCCTGCGGTGAGGAGAGCACCCCTGCGCTGCCCGGAGCCACGCTGAAGCTGGTGATGGTGTTGCCCTGCGGTGCGGTGAACACGGGGTAGTAGGTGCCCTGTACTCCAGCGGGGAGGGTGGTCTGCTGAATCAGGACGTTCTGACTGGAGGCGGGTTGGGGTTGGGTGCTCAGGGTTAGAGGAGCCGTGCCCAGCAATTGCCAGTTGTTGGCGGAGGCCAGGGAGCTGCCCGGATTGGGGATGGCGATCTTGCCACTGGTGACTCCTGTGGCATTGAGCTGCAGTTGCTGCTGGAAGCCCAGTGCAGTGAATCTCGTGCTGTTGTCAGCCGTAGCCGTTGTGGTCTGATACGGAGAGGGCAGCACAAGGGTGGTGCTGTTGGCGGCATTCACCGCATTAACCGTTTGGCCGGTGGGCGTGACCTGCAGCACCAGGTTTTGACCATTGCTTTGCAGCGTGTTGGCATTGAAGACAACGTCTATGGGAACCTGCTGTCCCGGACTGAGGCTGATGGTGGTGGCTTGCCCGTTCACACTGACATCCTGGTTGTTCACTTTGAATGACGAGACCGCGTCGTAGGCCGGGTTATTGGCGGCAATCAGTTGTTGTGAGCTGTCGTAAATGCCCACGCTGAACTGAACACTCGAGGGCGTTGAGCCACCCCAGTAGGGGGCATTGGTAAAGAATGTGCTGAGCTCTGTGTTGCTGCCCCGGCCTGTCGACGTGACGCTCTGAGAATTGGAGCCGTTGCTGAGCGTCACGGTGGTGCCTGGCCACGTCGCGCCTGCTGCTGGGATGTCGTTCACCACAAGCGTGTTGACGCCGCCCAGACTGGTCACCTGGTAGGTGATGGGGCCCTGAGTGGAAACGGTGGGGATGCTGGGGTTGTTAGAGCTCTCGCTGGCTTCGAGGATGGCGATGGCCCCGGCGTTGATGGTGCCGTTGAAGTTGGAGGTGCCGTTGGCCGTAAACGATCCGTCGGTGTTGTTGACGTAGCCGTAAATCGGGATGCCGCAGACCACATTGGTTTTCCACATGCCCTGGCCACTCTTGCTGTAGCCACCATTCCCGATCTGGGAATTAAAGGTGACATTTTCAGCATTGATGATGGCGCCGTTGTTGAAGTTGAGGCTGGATTGGAGCGTTGAGTTATTGGTGCCGTGGCCGTAGGCACCGGCGCCGATGGTCATGCCGCCAATGGTTCCGTAGCCCGTGGCTGAGGAGTTCAGGGCGCCGCCATTGCCCGCATTCATCGAGGCCCCCACAGTCACCGTCTGAGCATTGATGGTTCCGCTCAGATTCACCTGCCCTTGATGGTTGAGGTTGTTAGTCGCATACGCATTGCCATTGGCGATGGCGGGCCAGCTGGCGTCGTAACTCGCATACGAGCTCACCGCTGCGCCGTTGGAGCCCGTAGCGGTGTTGAGGCCGGTGCCGATGAGCACGCTCACGGCATTCAAGGTGGTGTTCGCGGCCACGCCGACGCTGGAGGTGATCGCGGCGTTTGTGGTGGCTTGGGTTTGGCCTCCGAAGAAGCCAGAGGTGGTCTTGTTCGTGGCGCTCGTCTGGAGGTTGTACCCAGGGTTGGACTGGAGATTGACGGCTCCCTGTAAGGCTTGGAGGGTTGATCCCGAGCCAATGGAACTGGTGACGCTGGCGCTGGTGCTGTTGATGCTGCTTTTGCCCCCGAAGCCACCGCCCAAGCCGGCCTGTCCCGCTGAACTACCGACGCTGAGGTTGTCGTTGCTGGAGCTGGTGATGGTGATCCCTGTTGGTGCCTGTAGTTGCACGTTGGTGCCGAGACTGGCGGCCACCGATGGGTTGTAGGTGCCGGTGGCATTGGTGGTGGCACCCACGATGATGCCCCCCACTTGGCTATTGCTGAAAGCCATGAAGTCCCCACTGCCAGGGGCTTTGTTCTGGCTGTTGGCGCTGATGCTGGCGCTGCCCTTGGAGGACATGGCACTGGCGTTGTTGCCAACACCCGCCCTGACATTCGGGCTCACCGTCAGGTTGCTGTTGATCCCTGCGTCGGATCCGGCGCCATAAGCATTTCCTTCTGCCTCCGCTGAGAAGCCGCTGTTGCTGCTGTCAGCTGTGGCTCCACTGATGGTGATGGCTCCGGAGGCTTGCAGGGCAGCATTGGCCGGCAGCATGCTCGAGACGGTGGGCTCCCAGGTGCTGGTGGCGTTCGAAACTGTCCAGGCAATGGCGCCGCCGGTGGTGCCTGAGGTGGAGCTGGTGAGGTTGTTGGAGGTCAGAGTTGATTGCTGGCTGTAGCTGCCGCCGGCGCTGATGGCCTCAGAGCTGGTGTCGGTGCTATCGCTGAGCATGCCAACGTTCACACTTGGCGTGGCCGTGGCCGTGGCGTAGATGTTGTTGCTGCCCACGAGGCCGCCGCCACTAGCTGATGCTGTGCTGGAGATGTTTGTAATGGGCGTAGCATTAATGGTGATGTTGTTGCCGGCCTGGAGGCTTCCAACGCCATCAACCAGGCTCATCCAGCTGGAGTTGGTGGTGGTGCTGGCGCTGTTGACGCCAACCGAAACCAGCAATCCCACGGTGACTCCGGTGGCGGACGAACCGCTGGTGGTACTGCCGGTGGTAGAGAGGTTGATGTCCCCCTGTTTGGCGATCAGATTGGCGCCGCTGCCGGCGATCAATTTGGTGCTGGACGTGTCTTGTGTTGTCGCGCTGGCGGCGTTCACGCCGACGAGGCCACCGCCACTCGCCGTGCTCAGCGCTTGGGTGCCAGGGTAGGTGTTGTAAGCAAAGGTCTGCGCGGCCGTTGAACTGAAAGCAGAGATGCTTTGGTTCAGGGAGTTGCGCGTTGCCGACAGATTGATGCCGCCGCCTGAGCTGGTGAGATTTCCGCCAGCACCGACATTCAGGCCAGAGTTGTCCGTGGCATTAGCGGTCGTGACGCCAACGCCGAGCAGGCCTGCGGACACCGCATCAACCTTGGCCAAGGTGCCGCTGGTGATGGCACCCGTGACGTTCAGCCCGGCGGCACCACTGAGGTTGGCGCTGCTGGACGGCGCGATGGTCAGGGCTGTGTTGTTGGTGATGCTGGCCAGGTTGGTGACCGTGGAGACCCCAGCCACACCAACGGCATTGGCCGTACCTCCCGAAGCGGTTTGAACGGAGCCGTTCAGGGTCAGGCTGCCGCCGGTGCTGCTGACTGTGCCACCGGGTGAGAGGTTGAATGTGCTGCCTGTGGTGGCGGTGGAGGAAACACCGCCATAGCCCAGTAGGCCGACGCTCACGTTATTGGGGCTGCTGGTGAGGGCCACATCACTGCCCCCCACGGTGAGGCTGAGGTTGCCCGCGGCGGTGACCGTGCTGCTGGAGTCGCTGCTCAGGCTCGTGGCTGCGGCGGTTGTGGCCGTGCTGCTGCTGTATTGACCCGAGAAGACACCACCGCCGGATTGCACGGCACTGGCGAGGGCACCGGTGGCGCTGAGAGCCCCACTGCTGGCGGGATTGAGCTGGCTGCTGAGTGTCATCGCCCCCCCGCTCTGGAGGTAGGAGCCATTGCTGATGCCCAGAGCAGTGGTTGGTGAGAAGGTGGATGTGGCGAGGTTCGCACCTAAACCGGCGCCGATGCCTAAGGAGGCGGAGACAGCCAGAACCTGAGTGGTGGCCTTGCCGGTGGTGAGTGAGGTGGCGGTGAGGCTGCCACCGGCCAGCAGCGAGCTTTGTTGCAGCTCAAGGTTGGTGTTGCTGGTGTCCGTGAGGGTGCTGTACGACCCTGTTACGGATACGGAGTAGTACCCCACGCTGGCGGCGACCACAGTGCCATTGATCTCTTGATCGGGGCTGGCGTAGCTGCTGTTGACGGATAGCGATCCACCGGCGGACAGGCTGGAGCCGCTGAGGCTCAAGCTGGTGGTGCCGCTGTTGGTGGTCTGCAGGTTGGAGCCGCCGATGCCAACGGCCCCAGCGGCCCCTGCCGCCACGGCCACGGTGTTGTTTTGACTTTGCAGCTGGCTGAGGGTGCGCTGCAGATTGACAGTGATATTCCCGGTGGCATTGAGCGAACTGTTGCTGAAGCTCAGGCTGCGTGAGGATGTCTCGCTTAATGCAACTCCGCCACCGGCGCCGGAGAAGGCCCCACCGCCCACACCCACCGACACCGGTGTCACGGTGGCGTTGGCACTAAAAGTGTCGCTCAATCCGAGGGTGACATCGCCACCGAAGCTCAGTGTGCTGTTGGTGACGCTCAGGCTGAGGGCGGTGTTGCGGCTGAGGTTCACCTGCGACGCCCCAAAGGTGGCCCCCACCAGCCCAACACTGCCCCCTACCGTGTTGGTCTGCGGGGCCAGGGTCAGGGAGCCGGTGGTGTTGATGCCGAAACTGCCGGTGCTGCCACGGGCATTGATCAGGGTGCTGGCGACGGCGCCACCCAGGGTGATGTCGACAAGGCTCACGGCACCGCCCACTGCCGCCCCGAAGCCGATCGCAGCTCCTGCGCCGACGGCAACCACATGGGCCTTGCTGATGCTGGGGTTGGCGTTGGTGGTGATGCTGGTGGCGCCCGTGATGGCGAGTTGATTGATGGCGCTCGAGCTGTCGCTGCTCTTGCCGATGCCGGTGTTGTATTGCGTGCCGAGGGTGAGGGTGGTTTTGGTGGCGGAGATGGGCACCGCGACGGCGGCATAACCGCCGGCAATGGAGATGGAGATACCAACCGTGTCGGTGGAGATGCTGGTGGTATCGCTGTTGTTGATCGTGAGTCCGCCGGAGCCGATGGTCAGGCTGCTGCCGCCGTACACCTGGGCGGTCAGGGTGCGATTGCTGGCGAGGGTGGCGCCGCAACCGGCACCGGAGGCGGCGACGCCAACCTCGCTGGCACCGGCCGCCGCCAGGGCGCCAGCTGCGGTGAGGGACGAGATGCTGCCACTGGACGTGGTGCTGAGGGATAGGGATGCGGCGCTCACACTCCCGCCGTTCACCACGCTGGCCACGGTGTTGCTCAAGCTCACCGAGGAGATGGCGGCCCCGATGGCGACCGTGGCTGAGACCGATCCCGAACCGGCTCCGGCGAGGGTGTAACCGCCACTGTCGCTGGTGATCGATCGGCTGTCGGTGGCTGTGAGGCTCACGGCGCCGCTGCCGGCGTTCACCCCAACGCCATTCAGTGCGGCAGAGCTGCTGCCGCTGAGGCTGGTGGAGGCATTGCTGCCGGCCCCCGATCCGCCAAGGGCTGTCGTTCCAGATCCTGCAATGGAGGCAGCCACCGCGACGGCAGTGGTGTTGATGACACCGGACTGGCTGGTGCTGATCGTGACCGCTTGGTTGGTGGTGTCGACGCCCGCACCGCTGCCGCCGCTGGTCAAACCGGCCTGGAGGCTGTTGTTCACCGCAGAGGTGGCCAGAGCCGCCACGGCCGATACGGCAACGCCAACGCTCGATGCCGCGCCCACCGAGAGTGAGCCAGCCCCGGCCACAGTGCTGATCGCGTTGTTGTCGGTGGTCGAGAGGCTCACGCCTCCCTTGAGGGTGCCGATGCTCAGGTTGGCGTTGATCGGCAGGGTGATGTTGGTATCAGCCTGGGAACCGGCACCGCTTCCGCTGAGGGAGAATCCACCGGTGGAGGCGGCGATAGCGACCGTGCCCGCGATGGCTTGGGTGGTGGTTGTGGCATCAAAGCCGCCGCTGACGGTGGCTCCGCTGCTGGTGGTGAGGTTGTTGAGGCCCGATCCACTGACACCAAGACTTGGGGCTTTGCCGTCGATGGTGCCCACCGTATTGCTGGCCAATGACGCACCGATGGAGGCGCCGATGGCTGCGGAGCCCGAGCTCCAGCTGAAGCCGAGGGCATAGGCACCGGATTTGGCGGTCAAGTCGCCAGCCCAATTGCCGGAGAGGTTGGCGTTGCCGCCGCTCGTGAGCGTTGAGCTGTTCAGCACCACCGAGAGGTTGGGGCTGAACGTATTGGCACTGTTGGCCCCCGCCCCGGAAGCGGCGAGGGCCACCTGGCCATTGGTCGTGGCGCCCACCGCTGCGGAGCCCCCCAACGTGACGGCTTTGAGCACGCCCGTCTTGCCATTATTCGTGCTGTTGACCGTGACGCTGAGGTTGCCGCTGCTGGTGAGGGTGCTGTTGGTGATGCTGTGTTGGTCGTTGAGGCTGACCGTGTTGAAGGCGGTACTGGCTCCAACGGACACCGCTCCGGTGTAGCTGCCACCGAGGGCGATACCCACGGCGACGCCGCCTGCATCACTGATAATGCTGGGCTGATCGGTGCTGGTGAGGCTGAGGGGGCCACCGCTGGCACTCAGCGTGGATTGGTTGATGGTGGCGCTGAGATCACCGCTGTAGGTGGTGGTGGCACCGGCGCCAGCACCGGCCAATGCTCCATTCACGAGGGATTGTTGGCCAGCACTCAAGGAGAGAGCACCTCCCATGCTGAGCATGGCCAGATCTGGGGTGGCCACAGTGCTGATGTTGAGGGCCCCACTGCTGGCGGTCAGGGTTGAGCTGGAGATACTGAGCGGTGCCGAGAGGCTGGCGGTGCTCAGGGACACCGAAGCACCCACGGACAAGGCGCCGTTGAGGGTTCCATTGCCTTTCTTGGCCCAGTTGAGCGCGGCTGCAAAGCCACCGCTGATGATGCCAATGGTGGGTTTGACGCTCCGTTGAAGGGTCAGCGTGGAGCCGCTCAGCGTGCTGCCGCTGATGCTGACGGGCTGTTTCAGAGAGAGGGTGCTGTTGCTACCGGACCCAGCTCCCGCCAGGGCTCCTGAACTGACGCCCGATGCGGAGTAGGCACCTGCCAGGGCACCCCCGATGCTCACGGAATTCAACGAGGCATCGAGCAGGGTCTGGATCGTGATGGCCCCGGAGGCGCCATTGCTGCTGGCGTTAACGGTGCTGCCAGTGATGGTCAGGCCTGAGCTGCTGGCATCAGTGATGGTGTTGTGGGAAACCGAGGCGCCTACGGATCCCGACAGGCTGGGTTGCTGGGATTCGGGGCGGGAGTTGATGGCGGCACTCAGGGCAGCGCCACCGCCATCAGCCGTGATCGCACTCTGTTGTTTGAGAGTGAGCCCAATGGCTGAACCATTGCTGAGCAGCTGCGATGCATTCAGGCCGAGCTGGGTGTTGTTGTTGATGGTGTTGTAGGAGCCAGCGCCAGCACCAGCGAGGGCGACGGTGGTGTAGGAGTCGAACTGCGCCGCATTGCTGCTGGTTTTGGTCGCACTGAAAGCGCCAGCGAAAGCCAGAGATTCAATCGAGACCTTGGAGGCATCGGCGCTCAGATTGATCGGGCTATTGCCACTGGCCGTTGTTTGCAGTGTGGCGTTGGAGAGATTGAGTTTGGTGGCTTGATCAATCGTGTTTTGGGCTACCGAAACGCCAGCAGCCACGGCAATCCTGCCATTCCAAACCAGCGCTGCTGCGCCGGCCAGGCTCCAGATTGTGGGGGCGGATTGAAGTGTGAGGCTGGCAGGCCCACCACTGGTGGTCACAGTGGTGGGCGTTGCGGAGCTGCCAACCGTGAGTGTGTTGGAGGTTTTGAGGCTGTTTTCAGACCAGCTTCCGGCACCATCCACAGCCCAAACATTGGCCTGATCGGCAAATGGAGCGTTCCCAGCGAGGCCAATGGATCCAGTGCCGATGGCAGGTGTGAAGTGGCTGCCACCGCTGTTGATGGCCAGGGTGCCACTGTTGAATTTGGGAATGGCGATCGACGTGTCAGCGATGATGCCGGTGTCCCCCGAGCCAGGGGCGCTGTTGCCGAGGGTCTGGGCGAAGGCGAGGGACAGCCCCAGGCCACCATTGCCTCCAGCAGCAGGGTTGGCAGGTTGTTGTTTGCCGCCGCTGAAGAGGAACGAGCCAGACCCTGATTGGTAGTAGGCGGTTTGGCTGTTGGTGAGCGTTGACACACCACCAATGCTGATGATCGAACCCGACGTGGGGGCGGCAATCGAGAGTTGGGTATAGGCACCCACTGATGTGTAAGCCTCAGAGCCTGAGATCCCCAAGCCCCAGCTGCGAGTGATTTGATTTGGGTTATCTGGATTATTCCCGGAGGTGGAGAGCACACCAGCCAGGGCGAGGCTGAACAGGCCGGCGTCGTTGGTGCTGGAATGGTTGAGAGTGGCTGCGGTGATGACCGTGGGCGCCGTGAGCGTGGTGGTGCTCACCGCCTTCGAGGTGATGGTGGTGCCGCTGTTCGTTCCAGCATTGGCTGTAACAGACCCTGAGGCCAATCCGATGAGGGCGCGGGTGGATTGCTGTTCCTCGTAGATCGTGGCTCCGATGCCGATGCCGACGCTGTTGGTCCACATCATGGAACCGGAGCCCAAAATTCTCAGGCCGTTGGTGGTGGCGGCAATGGTGAGGGCCCCCGTGGTGCTTGTGGTGGCGTAGCCAGCCAGCTGGGCCGTAGTGATGATGCTTTGCGTGACGAATGGAAAACTTCCGGTCAGCCCGAAATTGGAGGAAGAACCACCGGCTTGAGCAAAGATCCAGGGGCTTGCGGTGTTTGTAGCTGTAATTGCAATACCGCCCGTGCCGGCTGACAACGAGGCGCCGGGCTGAATGATGGTTTCGGCTTGATGTGCGTTCTGCTGGAACGCCATTGATGCCCCAACGCCGTTGTTGGCGCGGTTGCCAAGTGGGGAAAAAACTTCTGAGAGAGGTTTACCCTGTTTGACTTTAATAAAATTATCGACATCAATTGATAAGTTGATGATGCCAGTGGCAGCAAGTGAGTTGAAGACAACTTCCGAGCCCGTTTTGATGCCGCTACTAGTGCCATTGGCATCGATAACGGCCCCAGAACTGATTGTCGTTAAAGAAATATTGTTAAACTGCTGATAAATACCGACGTAGGCAAAGTCAGTATTATTGCTGTATTTATTAGTGTTCGCATCATAGGCGCCCCAGTTTTTGGTTCTTGCTGTGGTGTTGAAATACGAAGAAAGCAGGCCGAGATTTCCCCCAAACAACAAGCCAACCCACTTTTGAAGACTTTGTTTGATATCGCCACTGATTAATTTTTTCCATGGATCGCCCGCTGTTTTGTAAACTGTATTGTAGTTGACTTTGGAGTTTATTGAAATATTGCCTGACGCAGTAAGCCTGGCATTCGGCTTGATCGTGGTATCGGCGTGATTGGTGTAGAAATCAAGGATTTGGGAAACCGATATGGCGCTTGAATCTTTTTTAGTGTCACCGTCTTTGTATTGGCCTGATCCTGTACTAGTGGAGGAATTGCTAACCTGGGTTTGATTGATAGAGCTGTTGACTGAAAGATTGCCAGTCGTTGCAATTGTGCCACCAACGTCTGTGGTGGATTGATGGTCGATGTAGGAAACCGCCAATGCCCCACCAAAGACCAAGCTCGACGTGCTTGACAGCGACTCACCTTTGGAGTTTTTAGAGAGCTCAGATTTGGTGTTGGCTGCATCAAATATTTTCATCGTACTGAGCTTGAGTGACGTCAATAAGGCGGGATTTTTCAGCACATTGTAAATTTTGGGATTGCTGCCGTTGGCGCCAGTCGCAGATATTTTGTTGCTAGCGACAACACTGCTTCCAATGCTGACACCGCTAGCGCTGTCAGGAGTTGTGCTTTGGACTGTAAAAGTATAGTTGGACTGGGGACTAGTATTGAGCATTAAAGGCTGCGAAAGGTCTGCACTGCTGCTTGTCAGAAGAAAGCTGTCATTGGTCAGCTTGACGACATTGTAAGTATTGCCAGACAACAAATTTTTGATGTTGGCATCACCGATTTTGTAAGACTCCGATGAAGTTAGACTCTGTAGTTGCCCGAAGCCCGACAAGTCTTGATTGGGATTGAAGCTAATTGGCGTACCATTAGCCTCATTCATGAGTTGGATGATTTGTTGCCCGTCTTCGGTGTTGCTCAGAATATCGACGTAATATGTCGTGTTATTTGTGAGGCCACTGATGACAGTACCTGGCGAACCTAGATACCCGGCTTGATAGACAACGTCTTGATTTTGAGCGAGACTAGATCCTGTTGTCGTGATGGTGCTGTTGGCAAGACTTACACTATTTTTGTCGAAGCTGTTATAACGGGGCTGCTGAATTTGGCTGGCAAATGTTTGATTGTATAGGTAAGTGACGACATCACCAGTTTCTAGGCTATGGTTGGCAATAGTGATAATTGATGTGTTGTCGTTAATGACCTGGGTGGGATCAAACGAAATTGTTGGCTTGCCATAGTTAAAGCTAATCGAGCCGCTCCCACTGCTGCCCAACACGGTGATTGAATTGATCCCCTCGGTTGCATCCTCGGAATTCGTGCAAAGTGTAAAGTCGCTTTCATTAATCGGGCTTACAAAGTAGCCTTGGCCGTTAGTTAGGCCCGACAGGCTACTGCCTGTGTAGGTTACATACTGCCCAGGAGTAAAGCCGTTATTGGCAATCGTGAATACGCCACTCGACGATGGATTGCTTGCTGTGATGACTAGGGATTGAGTCGCGGGACGGAGGCTCTCAGCGATGAATAGATTGACATCTTGTGCCTGGTTGAGGGTGCTTGTCCCTGAGCCAACAGACGAATACGTCAGCTGTGTTGGGTTGGTTGCCGACCATGCCGATGAATTGACGGAGCTACTTGCCAAGGCGAATTGATTGTCATCAATAACAATGGTGTAATAGATGGTGTCATTGCTGAGTCCACCAATGGCCGTATTGCCGGAACTGACTGTATAGAGGAGTGGCTGGTTGTTAACTAGACCATGGGAGTTGACTGTGAAAATACCAGTCGTTGTATTCAGCCCTGTAGTTCCAGCTGTATAGGTAATGTTATTGGGTAATGTAGGTGAACCTAATGTAAGGCTATTCTTGACGGCAGCTGCTTCCTGGTTTGCGGCTAGTTTGATCGTGTTTACATCTTGAACGATCGCATAGAGCTGTTGCGATGGATTAATAGGAGATCCGCCCACCTGAAGTCCGCCACCGGTGGCCGTGAACGGTCCCGGATTCCATGTCAGAGCTTGGCCTTGGATTAAGCCATGGTTTGGAATCGTGATTGAATTAGAGCTTACGCCTGAGGTGCTACTAAAATAGAGAGGTTTGTTGACAGTAAAGCTCTGCAGGATTCCAGGATTATTGTTTGCCGCGCTAACTTTGATCTGAAGTTGATCTTGAATATCCAGGGGCATCTCTGACGCATTGCCAGAGTTAGTTGAATTATTGAGATATACGCTTGATGGCTGAAGAAAATACGACTGGCCTTGCTGGTGATTCGGGTTATTACGCAGGAGGAGGTAGTCGGCTCCGGGTACCAGAGTTGGGAAGGGATTTGTTTGACCTTGAGCTACAGTATAGGTGACTTTGGTTCCATTAGTGAAGTCGCCTGAGCTCACATTAAATGAACCGTCGGTGTTGATCGACGTTAGCTGAAATGTAGTAGGGGTCGATGCAAGATTCCCCGCCGATAATGTTCCTGCGACGTCTACGCTGCTGCTGGCATTGTCGAAGCTGACCGCTACGCCTGTTGAGGACTTCCCATTCAGGAAAATAGTTGAGGTTGCTGTATTGTTGGTTGTCGGGGTTGATTTTGAATTGATGCTGATTTGCTTGCTCGCGCTAATCGAGCTTTGAGCATCTACCGTAATGGTGCTGTTGGTGCTGGTAACGCTCGTGGCTACCGCGAGCCCCCATGCATCAAGATCATTGGTGTCGGCAGATGGGTCACTTTTGTTACCTGTAACGGTCGCTGTTGTTGATGTGGGGTTGGTTGCATTAGAGACGATCGTGACACTGCCTTGCGGTGCATCCAGATCTGATCCCGTTAGATTTACCGTAGAACTGCTGTCGCCGTAGCCCACAGCTACGGAAACATTGCCTTTGTGGGTTTGATTACGCGATGAGGCTACACTTGTGCCTATATCAGCCGAGCCATCGGCAATACTGGTGGCGTTAATATTGATGTCCTTACTGGCCGTAATCGTGCTGTTGGTAATTTTGAGTTCAGCTGGTGTAATTGAAACACCGACCGAGGCTGGAAGCACCAAAGACTCAGCCCATTTCGCCACCTTCCCAGTAAGAGGCAATACAAAGCTATTGACGAAGCCGTTGCTGCTCACAGCTTGATAGCTTTCTGTTTTGTTGAGGACGGTATTGCTGCTAGTGATGTTGATGTTGTTCCCAACAAGGGTCGTTCCGTCAAGCGTGATGCTTGTTTTGGTGTCGTCAACTGTCACGCCAAACGCTACAGAGTAGGTCTGGTTGTTGATCTGTAGAGAGATATCACCTGGACTCCAGCCTGAGGTGGCCTGGCTGTACAGTGCACTGCCAGTTTTGAGCTTGATCTCTGGCTTTTGGGTGGAGATGTTGAGTCCTGGTATCGGGAATGCGCCCGTATTGGTTATCGTCTTCAGTGTGATATTGCCAGAATTGCCAATGCTGTTATCGCTAGCAGGATTCCCGCCGGGATTGACTTGTCGGGTTGAAAGCACGACATTGCTTCCAACTTCAACGGTGAGGCCTTCGGCATTGATCGCATTAATGCCGCCTCCTGCAATGTTGGCATTGATGTTTAGAGCGCCCGCAAAGAAGATGCTTGTGCCTTTAGCCTTTAGCGTGATTTGATCTGGCGTGGCGTTCCCGTCTCCGCTGATCGGACTGGCTACTGTAATGCTTGGCGCCGTAATCGTGATGTTGCCGCTGATCAGAACGTTCGCTCCAATCGTCAGCTCTTCGGAGGTTGTGTAGTTTGAGCTGAGGGTTGTATTGCTCAGTGTTGCTAGAACATGATTCCAACCGTTGATTCCAGAGATTTCGAGCGTTTTGTCACTCCGGCTCGATTTCTCGAGGACCCAATCTCCGGTTTCTCCTGATCCCGTTTGGTCATCAGATGCCCAAACCTGCAGGCCCGTAAGATGGTCGAGTTCATTGAGAAGTCTTTCTCCCTCGAGGCCGCTGCCCACAGCGCAACCTCCGATCAACACATCGCCACCATTAGGCAACAGTTGTCGGAGGGTTTGGGCGAATGTTCCGAATCCCTCCTTGTAGGAGGCGTCCAGGACAACTTCGCCTTGCCAATGCAATTGTCCCGGCGCACCGTGGCCGACGAGAAGGAGTTGGTCTATGTCTGTCGCAGGATGCCAGCGATTAAGCTCTTTCCAATCCTGGCTAACAACCGACCAGCCGGATTCGGTGAGTGCTTGACTAAGTTTGTAGGCATCTGGCAAGGAAGGATCAAGCCAGGCAACCCGCCCAAAGGCGTCTTGATTGAGAAGGCCGTCGTAGGGGAATACGCTTTCCATATCGATGACCAATCAAAGGGCCTTGGCTTTCTTCATGAGTCGCTCAAGCATGCTGACGCGTTCACTCAGCATTTGTAGGAGTGACATTTGTTGCTTGCGATCGCTGCGGAGTTTCTCATTTTCTTTGCGGATTTTTTCGAGTTCTTCTTTTGTTTTGCTTAAGTCATCACGCAGCTCTTTGCTCTCTGTTTGGCTTGTTTTTGCCAGTGCAATGAGTTCTTCTTTGACCGGTTCCGTGGCTTTCGGCTTCGCCTTGGCTTTTGCAACTTTGCCTAGCGGGAAGGAGAAGCCGAGGCGGCCGCCAAAGCCAGTGACGTCTCCTACGGTCTCGAGTGTCACGGGGGGAGTGTAGGCGGCGGCCACATTGAAATAGACATCGCCCGCTTTAACGGCGCATCCAAACGATCCCGCATAGGTGCTGCTGAATGTGCCTCCGCCGAATCCACAACGCACGGGCTCATCCCCCTGGGTGATATTCGGGGTCGCGGCTAACGCTGCTCCAAAGGCACCAGCCGCTTGAATCGCGCTCATGACGCTCTCGGGGCTGAAACTGGTTCCCAGGGTTCCACTGCCATCTGTCGTGATAACGCGAGTGTCATAGGACTGGTAGGTCTTTTGCACAAACGCGTTGCTGGTTGAAAGGCCGGGCAGGTTGTACTGGGTCGTGCTGTTCCCAAGTGCCATTTGGCGCGGCAGTGTCGCCCTCGCCGCATAGCCCAGCGCTGTGCTTTGTAGTCCTGTCGCCAAAGCTGCAGGACCCACTGCAGTTGCCTGCAATCCTGTGGCTTGGGCCTGCGCGCCTATTGCGCTCACTTGTGTGCCAGCGGCTTGCGCAGCCGTTCCAAACGCTATGGCGCTAGTACCACTGGCGTTCGCGGCAGTGCCGATGGCTGTGTTGTTGGTTGTGTTGCCTGTCGCCCTGGCCCCTGGACCCAGTGCAAAGTTATTGGTTCCATCTGCAAACGCCCCGGTTCCTATTGCTGCTGTGTTTGTGCCACTGGCATTCGCGCTTGTCCCTTGCGCCATCACACTGTTTCCATTCGCTTGCGCATTGGAACCGAAAGCGGTGCTGTTATCGCCACCACTCACGATCGCATTGTCTCCGAGGGCCATGGACTGTGGGGCGTTGACAGTTGCGCCAGTGCCTAGCGTTGCGGAGTTGGAAGCCATTGATGTAGCGAATGCTCCATCTCCCAAGGAGAATGAATTGTCACCGACTGCCCTGGAATTCTTGCCAAACGCAAAGGCATTGTTGCCGACGGCTGACGAATTGACCCCCCCCGCAAAGGAGTCGGCACCTTGAGCATTGGCACGTTGACCGAATGCAAATGAGCGGTCTCCGTTGGCCACCGACTCCACACCGATTGACGTCGCGTAGTTCCCGACTGCTACGGATGAGCCGCCCATGGCTTGAGAGTAATCGCCAGTTGCGCTGGCATTGGGGCCTATGGCTGTAGAAGCCCAGCCAGTGGCGTTCGCCTGCGTCCCGATGGCTTGGGAAAATTCCCCTGTCGCTGTTGCGAAAGGCCCCGTCGCAAAACTGTAATTGCCACTGGCACTCGTGTACGCCCCTAATGATGTCGAAGCTAACCCTGTCGCATTGCTATCCGTACCCACTGCAATCGCATATTCAGGATCTGCATCCGTGTTTGCGCCAATGGCGATGGTGTTGACCCCCCGTGCTTTCGCATTGACGCCGATGGCCATTGACTCGGCTCCCGTGCCAGCGCTTGTGCTGCCAATGGCAATGGTGCCTGCTCCCTCCGCCAAGCTCATGGTGCCCACGGCCAGGGCGTTTGCACTTACAGATTGCGCCCCTTGCCCATAGGCACTTGAACCGATGCCGCTGGCGTTGGTTGCCGTGCCAAATGCGGTTGAGGAGAGGCCTGTTGCACTGCTCCCGGTACCAACCGCAATGGCATTTTCCGCGGTTGCCTGCGACTCGCTTGTGATGGCTGCTGCGTTCGCAGCGCTTGCTGTCGCGGCGAATCCCACCGCCGTACTCCTGAGTCCTGTAGCCCTGGATGAAACGCCAACGGCGGTTGCACTTTCCTGTGTGGCCTGGGCATTGATACCGAACGCCGAGGCGTTGGTACCTGTGGATTGCGAATTGGTGCCGAATGCCATCGAGTTGGCGCCAGTCGCTAGGGCATTGAGGCCAGCTGCCACGGCGTCTTCGCCATTGGCGGTTGCGTTGGTGCCAAAGGCCATGGTGCCTTTGCTCAGCGCCCGCGCGTTAAGGCCGGCCGCGTATGAATCTTCAGAGGAAGCAACGCTGTTGCTACCAAGGGCCATGCTGTTAACGCCTGAAGCCAGAGCACGAGGACCTGCTGCATAGGAATTCGTGTTGTTCGCGATTGCTGCCGTGCCTAAGGCCATCGCGTTTTCACCACTCGCTTGTGCAAAGAGACCAGCGGCATATGAGCCCACTCCAGAGGCCGATACCGAACTCCCCAATGCCATCGCATTGACATTGCTTGCATTGGCGTTGTAGCCCGCACCAAAGGCAAAATTTGCTGTGGCTTTCGATAGCGTCCCGATCGCCATGCTTTGGCTGCCGCTCGCTAAGGCCTGATAGCCCATGGTGATCGCATTTATCCCTGTGGATGAGGATTGCCCACCAATGGCGATTGATCCCTGTTGTAGGGCCTGTGCATTCGCACCCGCGGCAAAGGCTCTATCTCCGTTCGCCACTGATCCGGAGCCCAACGCCATGGCGTCATTGGCTAGAGCTTGGCTCATGAAGCCGAATGCCGCAGCATTGATCCCCGTTGATTGGCTTTGAGCACCAATGGCGACCGTGCCACTGGTTTGCGCCGTGGATCCAGCGCCGAACGCCAAGCTGTTGCTGCCTAGGGCGAGGGCCTTGGCACCGATGGCCATGGCCCCATTGGCCACCGCTTGCGCATCCGTGGAGATCGCCAGTGCGTTGGTGGCGTTGGCGACGGAGTTCATCCCAGCTGCCAGGGCATTGGCTGCGCTGGCTTGGGCCAGTCGTCCCAGGGCCATGCTGTTGGTTCCACTGGCGACCGCCTGCAGACCTGCTGCAAACGCATCGGCCTGCGTTGCCTGGCTTTGGGTTCCCAAGGCCATTGCATTGCTGACCGCGGCAAGGCTGTTGGTACCAATGGCCATGGCGTTTTCGCCTGTGGCTGTGGAAAACCCACCAGCGGCAAAGCTGGAGTTTCCGGTGGCATTGGATCGGGTGCCAACGGCAATGGCGTTGCTGCCGTTGGCGAGGCTGGCGCGCCCAACCGCAACACTGTTGGCGCTGATTGCCTGGGAAGCTTGACCGAACGCGCTGGAGCTTTCCCCCGCTGCGTTGGCCTGGGTGCCAATGGCGATCGAAGCGTTGCCGTTCGCACTGGATACGGTGCCGATCGCTGTGGCATTGGCGGCTGTTGCGGTACTGCCGCTACCCAAGGCAATGGCACCGCCAGCGTTGGCCAGGCTGGAGGTGCCAAGGGCCATGGAGTTCGAGCCGGTTGCAGTAGCGAAACTGCCAGCCGCAAACGTTGCCGTGCCCAAGGCATTGGCACCGCTGCCCAGCGCGGTAGAGCGTTCACCGTTGGCGCTGGACCCAGCGCCAAGGGCCATGCTGTTGGCGCTCAAGGCTTTGGAATCGATCCCCAACGCCGATGCATTGTCAGCGGTAGCGCGAGAAGAGACCCCGATGGCTAGGGCTGCATTGCCAGTCGCGGCCGACGCAACGCCGAGGGCCATGGCATTGATCCCAGTGGCCTGGGCGCCGGTGGCCAGCGCGACGGCATTCGCTTGGCTCGCCAGGCTGCCAGAACCGAGAGCCATACTGGCCGTTCCCGATGAAACGGCATTGGTGCCAATGGACACAGCATTCGTGGATGCTGCAGTGGCCAGGTTGCCAATCGCCAGGCTGCTGAGACCAGTAGCGCTCGCACCAGCTGCAATCGCCGTGGAATTGACGCCGCTGGCCACGGCATTGCTACCGAGGGCCATGGACTGATCGCCTGTGGCGTTAGCCAGAACACCAAGGGCAGTCGCTTGATTGCCGCTGGCTCTGGCGGCCACTGCAATGGCTGTGGCGTTGATCCCAGACGCCGCAGCTGCAGTACCGAATGCAATGGCATTGGCTCCACTGGCTGCACTGGTGACGCCGATGGCCAGGCTGTTGCTTCCTGAGGCGATTGCATTGGCGCCGATGGCACCTGCACTGATCCCAGTGGCGGAGGCTGCAGCACCAATCACGAAGCTATTGGCTTGGTTCGCCACGGTCGCTGGGCCGAACGCCATGGCGTTGGTGCCGCTGGCTGAGGCCTGGGGGCCAAGGGCGATGCTGTTGATGCCCGTGGCCTGGCTGTTGGTGCCGAGGGAGAAAGCGTTGGCCCCTTGCGCCAAGGCCCCCACGCCAACGGCGGCAGTATCGGCACCATTCGCCTGCGCTCTGGTGCCGAACGCCACGGCGTTGGTGGCCGCAAAGGACCCTGTGCCCACGGCCATGGAATCCCCGCCATTGGCATTGGCTCCGGTGCCAATGGCGATGCTGTTGCTTTGACTGGCAAGAGCAGCCTGACCGATGGCCACACTGCTGACTGCATCCGCCAAGGCGTTTGCGCCAAACGCCACCGCATTGACGCCATTGGCACTGCTGCCAAAGCCACCAGCCACAGCGCTGTTGCCATTGGCCATGCTCCCGCTGCCTAAGGCCAGACTGCTGCTGCCATTGGCGGCGCTATTCGCACCAACGACGGTGCCGTTGGTGCCGAAGGACACGGCATTGGTGCCAATCGCGGTGGCTCCGTTGGCGGCTGCGCTGGCCCCAACCCCCACGGCTGTGGTCGAAATCGCGTTGGCGAAACTGTTTGCACCCAAGGCTGTGGAATTGGCAGCTCTTGCCACGGCGCCAGTGCCTAAGGCCGTGCTGTTGGCGTTGGCCGCCAGTGTGTTTGCACCAATGGCTGTGGAGGAGGGTGCCGCGGCGTTGGCATTGGAGCCCGCTGCGAGGGTTTGTATGCCGTTGGCTTGAGACGAGCCACCCAAAGCAGTGGCGTTGCTGCCGTTGGCGACCGCTGCTGTACCGACAGCAAGCGCGCTGCTTCCGTTGGCTGCGCTGAGGCTTCCCAGTGCCGTGGCAAAGCCCCCCTGACTAGTGCTACTGCTGCCGAATGCTGTCGCATCGCTGCCGTTGGCGACTGAATTCGTGCCAATGGCCAACGCATTGCTTCCTGTTGCTAAAGCCTGTTGTCCGATGGCGAAGGCGGCTGAGCCTTGGGCGTTGGCGTTTTGGCCGAACGCACCGGCGTTGGCGCCATTAGTGACTTGCCCAGCCGTCGACGATGGAGGAACAGCCCCCCCCACAGGCACAGCTTTGGCGGGATTGCCAGGCAGGGTCGGAATGATGAGCAGACTCAACAGGGCTGCTTCCGCTTTCAGCAGGAACTCTGGGCGGAGCTGCTTGGGGAGAGGCCGCTTCGAACGAGGCCGCGGGGCTTGGGAAGACTTGGAGGCCGCCACGGGTTCGCAGAGCAAGTTGGATTGCCGCTTTTCGAGGACCAGATGATCTGGCAGCTTCGACAAAGCGCCCGCAAGTTAGTCGAATACCTCTCGCTCGCTCGCTTTGTCCGCGTTCTGAGGGTTTTGTGAGACTTGGTGGGCTGATCGCGACAGCTGGGCGTCGTTGGGTGGAAGCTGTCTCGCGACTGGTGTCTTTAAGGCTGTGGAGCCTCCTCCACCCAGGTGCTGGCCACGTGCAGCTCCTCCAGCTGCAGGGCCGCCACCCCGCCGGGGGCGCCGGTCATCAGGCAGCGGGCCTGCTGGGTCTTCGGGAAGGCGATGGTGTCGCGGATCGATTCCTCCCCCGCCAGCAGCATCACCATGCGGTCGAGGCCGAAGGCCAGGCCCCCGTGGGGCGGGGCCCCCATGTCGAGGGCCTCCATCAGGAAGCCGAACTGCTGGTTGGCCTCCTCCAGGGGCAGGCCCACGGTCTGCAGCACCTGGCGCTGCAGGGCCGAATCGTGGATCCGCAGGG
>Ga0194119_10002289_pt1 | contig 32806 bp, 27 predicted proteins | sample TA2MahC100mmetaG_FD_148620 | JGI IMG/M metagenome (GOLD analysis project Ga0194119, IMG submission 148620) | Freshwater microbial communities from Lake Tanganyika, Tanzania - TA2015018 Mahale Deep Cast 100m | ecosystem: Environmental > Aquatic > Freshwater > Lake | place: Tanzania: Lake...
GTCATCAGCATCAGGTTCATCATCGATTCAGAACCGGCCTGGACATCAACAGCCTTGGCATCGTTTAAAGCACCCCCGCCGCGAAAGGGCAAGTGGTAAAAGAGGGCAAGTTGCCGGGCGGCAAGCTGCAGCAAAATTCCTTCTGGCGCTCCTGCAGCCATGCTGATATGGCGCATATCGGTAATCGAGGATAAATTCCCGTAAACAATCGGTATGCCGGATCTGATCAGCTGCACCAGGACAATCCCGGCCAGCACTTCAGCATTGTTAACCGCGAGGGTACCGGCCAGCGTCGGCGGGGCAGTGGTCCCTACCATAGCGCATGATGTTACGCAAAGTGGTTGTCCGGCCTTGGCATAAACAAATGCCGCCGCTAAATCTTTTGTGTCATAACTTAAAGGAGTGAGCGGACAGATGGTGCCGAGGACCATGTTATCTTCCAGCCCGCCGTAGAGGATTTCGGCAAGAAGGAGACACTCCCGGCTTGCTGCTTCACTAAGTGTATAGCCCGCCAGCGGCTTGTCGGTATGGAGGGCCGAGCAGATCGTTGAAAAAGCCGGCAGGGCATCCTGGTGCAGATCTGTCGGCAGGGTGATTCCGCAGCAGTTTAAATTAATGATGGTGCTGGTCTGAACCAGCATGGTCAGTTTAACCAGGTCTTCACTCGTTCCCTTACGCCTGCGGCCGGCGCTGTCTGCAATGAATACAGCACCCCTGGCCGCTTCAAGAGCGGGTGTGCCGGCGCCGACAGTTACTGCATTTGCCGGGTTGCGTGCCTTGATGGTGAAGTGCCCCGGGCAGCTCTCCAGCGCCATTTCAACCAGCCTGGCCGGAATAAACACCCTTTTCCCGTCAATCCGGGCACCGTGAAACTGCAGGAGCAGACGGGCTTCCTCGGCATGAAAAACAATCCCGGTCTGTTCCATGATCCTTAATGAGGCAGCGTGTATTTCTTCGATTTTGCGTGCTGAAAGGACCTCCACCCCGGCGGTTAAGCCAGTTATAAAACCGGGAGCAGGGTGAGAAGTTTTTTCTTCATCTTTGTGCATCAAGCGGTTCCTCCCAGGGGGTTAAATCCGGAAATTATTCTTAAAAAGGGTCAGCTATTTACTGTTAATTTTACCTGCGGCCAGCAGGATGGCTGCTTCGATCTGTTTATAGCCGGTGCAGCGGCAGAGATTGCCGGAGATGGCCATTTTAATTTCTTCCGGGTCCGGATCGGGATTCTGCTTTAGCAGGGCACGGGCGCTCATGACCATGCCGGGAGTGCAAAAACCGCACTGCACCGCACCTTTTTCAACAAAAGCTTCCTGGATTGGATCGACCCCGCCGTCTTTTGATAAGGCTTCAATCGTTTCAACCGATCGCCCGTTAACTTTACCGGCGGGAATGAGGCAGGAGTTAACTGCCAAATCGTCCAGCAGGACAGTGCAAGCTCCACATTCGCCCTCACCGCAACCCTCTTTCGTCCCGGTCAGGCTAAATTTTTCCCGCAGCAGGTGCAGCAAACTTGAAGCCGGATCGTTGTAAACTTCGACCGGTTCCCCATTAAGCATAAATTTGATCAGCTCTTTTTCCATCGTTTCTCCACCTTATTACCAGCTTACTGATAACTCATTGTCATTTCAAAACCAACTAATTGCCAACTCTAAGTTAACGATCCGGACTGACTTACCGCCGCCCGCCGGGCAGCCGCGCGCAGGGCATCGGCAGTTAAAATACCGACCAGGTGCCTACGGTAAGCGGCGGAGCAGCGCAGCAGGCTGCCTCGCACCTCAACCTCTTCAGCCGCCGTTTCGGCAGCCAGCAGCCAGGTTTCCTCACCGGCAGGCTTGCCGAGGATAGCAGCTTCGGTGCCGATTAGCCTGGTCGGCGCCGGCCCAACCGGGGCGGCAACCAGGCTTAAGCTTGCAATCATGCCGTTTTCCAGCTTCAGCCGGGCCGCTGCATTAGCCAGCGGCAGGGCCAGGGCTTTGCGGGCGGCAAAGCGCCTGAAAGCTGAGCCTTCGCCCTGCCCGCAGGGTTCGATCAGAAACCTGACCAGCAGCTCTGTGCAGCCGTCCAGGGCGGAACAGTTGTAACTGCTGTAAAGGCGGGCGACCGCTTCTTCACGCCAGACGCCGCTGGAATCAACCAGCACGGCTTTTGCACCCAGGGCAACAAGGGCTACTGCGGCATCGGCGGCCGGGGCGGCATTGACCACATTACCACCCAGGGTGCCGATATTTCGCACCTGGGGCGAGCCGACCTGCAGGCAGGCTTCCACCAGGGCCGCAGCCCGGCCCTTGATCAGCTCGGAAGCAGCTGCCCTGGCGTGGGTCGCGGCAGCCCCGATTACAAGGCGATTATCTATTTCTTCAATTGCAGTAAGCTCTTCTATCGAACTTACATCGACAAGTCTGGCGGGCATTTCCTGCAAAAAGAGATCAGTAGCGCCGGCGACAATCCGGGTGGCGGGATCTTTTTCTTTCAGCGCTTCCAGGGCTGAGTCCAGGTTTTTTGCTATCCGGTAGCTCACGCTTCACACTCCCATCCGGAAAGTGCTAAAAATACTTTCTCGGCTGTTATCGGCAGGTCGGTTACCCGAACCCCGGCAGTATCGGCAATAGCGTTAGCGATCGCCCCGAGCACTGGAATCTGTACAATCTCTCCCAGGCCCTTGGCGCCGTAGGGGCCTTCCGGATCATCCTGCTCGATAAAGAGCGGCACGATCGCCGGAACGTCAAGAGAAGTGGGAATCCGGTAATCGGCCAGCGAAGCGTTGGCCACCCTGCCGCCCTCAAAGAGGTAACCTTCAAAGCAGCTCATGCCCAGACCCTGGGTCACCCCGCCGTATACCTGGCCCAGGGCGGCAAGATGGTTGATAATCCGGCCTGAGTCATGAGCGGCGACAATTCTATGAACTATAATCTCACCTGTTAGCTTATCAACTTCAACTTCTGCGGCATGGGCGGCAAAGGAATAGGTTACGGCAATATTGCCGTAACCGCTTTTATCGTAAGCGCTTTCTGCGGGCACATACTTTCCTTCCCCGACCAGGGTCAGGCCGCTGGTCAGGCTGTAATAGCGGAAAGCAATAGCGGGAAGCTCGATCACCTGCCCGGAAGCGCTTTTAACACTGCCGCCTTCGAAAATAACCGGTTCGTTAACCATATCAGCAGCGGTTTGCACTATTTTTTCACGTAATTGTTCGGCTGCCAGCCTGATAGCATTGCCGCCAATGGTTGTCTGGCGCATCCCCAGGGCGCCTATGGAGAAGGGCGAGGCCAGGGTATCGCGGGTATGGATGGTAATCAATTCCGCTGGTATACCGAGCGCACGGGCGGCGATCAGGGTAAAGGTGGCATGTGCACCCTGGCCATAGTCCTGCTCCCCGCTGAAAATTGATACACGACCGTCAAGTTCCAGGCGGGCCAGTGCTGCGGCGCCCCTAAAATTTTTATCAAAGACCACGCTGCCGCTGGAATGTATGGCGGCGCTGATCCCGTAGCCGCGGCCCTCTTTACGGTTATGCCAACCAATTTCGGCTGCTGCCGCTTTCAGGCAATCAGCCAGGGCACAGCTCTTCAACTGGAGGCCGTGCACGGTTACATCGCCTGCCCTGACACAGTTCTTGAGACGGATCTCAAGCGGGTCGAAACCCAGCTTTGCAGCGGCCATGTCCAGCAGCGACTCGGTGGCAAAATTGGCCACCTGGTTACCGTAAGCCCGGTACTGGCCGGTGGGCACCTTGTTGGTGTAAACCAGTCGAACCTTCGTTTTGATCGCTTTGAATTGATAAACCGAATCGTTCCTTTCAGAAAGAGTCTTGGATACCCAGGGCGCCTGGGCGCTGTAAGCCCCGTTGTCGGTGATGATATCCGCCTCGCGGGCCAGGATCGTACCATCGGATCTGACGGCCATCCTTAACTTAAGCTCGGCCCCGATTAGCGGGCGGCCTACTAAAAATTCTTCCTCGCGGGTCAGCTGCATCTTTATCGGCCGGCCGGTCCTGATCGCCAGCAGGGAAGCAATGATGTATAGTTTCAGGTTGCCGTAGACCCTGCCGCCGAATCCCCCGCCCATTACCGGCCCGATAACCCGCACTTTCGAGAGCGGCAGATCGAGGACCCTGGCAACGATGGTCCGCACCTGATCTGGAGACTGGACGGCAGTGTGCAGGATCAGCCCGTTGTAGGGATCACTAACTGCCAGACAGACTGTCGGTTCCAGGTAAGTTGAATGGATAGGGGGGACGGTAAAAGTGTTTTCGACAACAATGTCGGCTTCCCGAAAAGCCTGGTCGCAGTTGCCCCTTTCCAGGTGCCTTTCCCAGGCAATGTTGCCTGGAAACTTTGCGTGCAGCTGCGGCGCCCCTTTCTTAAGAGCCTCGGCGGGATCAAAGACGGCCGGCAGCTCTTCATATTCAACCCGGATTAGCCGGGCAGCCTCGGCTGCCTGTTCATAGCTTACAGCGGCCACGGCAGCTACTTCGTCGCCGATGTAGCGAACCACCGCTTCGGCCAGGGGCAGTTCATCATCAATCACAATGCCATAAGGCTTCTGGACTATACTGGAGCCGGTCAGAACCGCCCGTACCCCGGCTAATCCTGATGCCTGTTTAATGTCGATCTTTTTGATCCGGGCGTGAGGGTGGGGGCTGCGCAGAATCCTGCCATAGAGCATCCCCGGCAGCATTAGGTCGCCGCCGTAGATCGCTTTTCCGGTCACCTTGGCCCAGACTTCCGGCGACTGAAAAGCAACCCTCGGATCTATTTTGACTGGAGATTCAACAATCCCTGTTGGCAAGGTCACAACTTCCTTTCCATTTTAATGCTGAGACAGGATATAGGCTATTTCTTCCCGCAATTTTTCCGGAGGCTCGGCCGGGCGGTGTGTCTCCATTATTTCAACTGCCTTTTCCTTAAGTTTTTGAGCCATACTCTTTTTACCTTCCCTTACCCAGTCATCGCGACGCTTGCGGTTGAAGAAGCGCGGCTGCCAGAAATCGCGGAAGTGCTTAAAGGTGTGATCGGTGGCCAGGAAGGCCCCTCCCGGGCCGACTTCGTCGATCAGGTCGAGGGCCATCGCTTCCGGATCAAAGGAGATCCCACGGGAAAAGGCTTTCATGCGGCTGATTATCTCGTCACAGAAAAGGACCATTTCCACCCCAAAGGTAAGCCCGGCCTCCATGTAGCCGATATCGTGCACCAGGTTCTGGCCGCTTAACAGCGCCGCCATCACGGAAAGGCTGGCGTCCGCCGCTGCGTGCTCGTCAAAGACGCAGCTGTCGGTACAGCCGGCGTAACCCCAGCTTGGCAGGTTGTAGTAGCGGGCCATTTCGGCTACGGCGATGCGCTCCAGATCAAACTCAGGCGCGCTGTATACACTGATCGTGGTCTGCATATCGATATGATGCTGACCGCCCCCGTAGAGGAAAGGCGCCTTCTCCCTTTTCAGCTGGTGGATAACCAGGCTGGATAAAACCTCGGCATTGCCGATCACCAGGCCTCCGGCCATGCTCATCGGGGCGGTGCCACCCATCATCGGGGAAGGCTGATGGACGACGGGAACCGCTTTCTCAGCCATGTATAAAAGTTTATCCGTCGATTCCTCGTTGTGGATCAGCGGAGTAGTCACCTGGCTGTAGCAGAGCAGGGTGGGAGCCAGTTCCAGTTCTTTTTCGCCGCCCGCGGCAGCAGCAGCCATGGCAACAATCGATTTGCAATCGGCCAGATCGTCGGCGATAAAGACAATCGGCTTGGTCGTATTCTGCAGCATCAGCGAAAACTGGTAGGCATAGGGCTTTATCGCGTCTACATCGGAAGGGATACCCATAGACATGCAAAAATCGATCTCCCGGCAGGCATCAACCAGGCGGATACAGTCAAGGACATCAGCCGCTTTAAAGAGGCGGTAATCCCCGGTCCGGGGGTCAATATAGTTGCGACAGTCTGAACCGGTGCCAAAAGCGACTTTCATTGATTCAAGGTTAAAGGCGGCCCTCCGGCTGTCCCTTTCACAGAGAGCAATGGTGGAAGGGGCTTGTTTAATAGCCCATTCAACCAGGGAAGGCGGGTATCTGACCAGGGTATGATCACTGATCAGGCAACCGGCATCTTTCAAAAGTTCACGGGCCTCGGGGTGATAAACCCGGGTTCCTGTGCGTCTTAAAATATCAAGCGTGGCATGGTGCACCGCTTCGCACTGCTCAGTGCTGAACAGTCTGAATCCCGGCACCGCCTGAACCGAAAAGGACATCGAAACTTACCTCCGTAACCAGGTTAATTTCACATACCCGTGATGAAGACACAGGGTGCTTGTTACTCTTATTTTTTACTTTGCCAGCAAGGTTGTCAGTTCTCGGACATCTTCCAGTTGATCAAAATTCCAGACCATCTCTACAAGTTGATCGATGGTCTGCGGATCGATAACGTAAGCGCCCAGCCGGCGGAATTTCTTTTCAAGATCAGCCTCGCTGTATCGGTCAGCCTCCCTTTCAACAATTCCGGAATCATAACTGCGGCCGTCTTTCGTGAAAATCTCCACTGCACTGTGCATGCGCAGATCCATCTCTTTAGCCTCACCGTAGAGCCGATTTACTTCGGGATCAACGATCAGCTCGATCCGGTCAAAAAGATTCCGGACCTCCGGGTCGGAAAATCTTTTTTCCAGGACCTGCTCCGGTCCCAATTCCCGGTCGAGTATCAGACAGGCCAGCGGCCATTTAACGCTGAACTGAGCTTCTTCAGTTGTTGTAGGGTAATCCTGGCAGAGCCGTACCGCTTCTTCGAAAGTTCTGACCCTGATCCTGTCAATTTGTTCCGGTTTGATCTGGCGCTGATCAAGCAGTTGAAGAACCGCCACCCCGGCAGCATGGCCCCAGGCACAGGAAGCCCACTCCTTGTAGAAAACCCACTCGGTCATCCAAAAGCGATCCCCAAGATCGGCTACCCAATCGCGATACTGCTCCATCAGCAGGATCGAGGGCATACCGGTAAACCCAAGCTCGGCCAGCTCCGCCGAAGTCACCCCGTTCATCGCCCCCCAGCCGATGGCATGTTTGACCATCGTTGGGTTGTAGATGTCGCGCATCATCGGGGCATTCGGGGCGTGGTATTCCGCAATGCCCAGTGCATTTTCGATCTCCGGTGGATCCAGCCGGTGAAGGTGGGCAGCAACTGCAGCGCAGCCTACAGATCCCCAGGAACCACAGGAATGATAGATTTCATGCCGGTCGTGCCAGCACCGCCCGGCACGGATTGATATTTCGTAACCGATTACCAGCGCTTCCAGCAGTTCTCTGCCGCCGGAACCGCACTTTTCTGCTGACGCCAGCGCTGCAGGAAAAAGCTGGGCGCCCGGATGGCCCCTGGTAAAGATCGCGTCATCATCAAGATCAAGGGCATTTGCGGCGCAGGCATTGGCAAAGGCCGCACCCGGAGCGGTGGTCTTCTTTCCATTTAGCAAGATGGTCGAACAACCCTGCCCCCAGTTCTCCACTGCATAACCGGCGGCAATCCAGCTGATCGGGGCAAGGGTCCCGATAAGAGTTACCCCCAGGTTGTCAAGCAGGCACATTTTAGCCCTTCTTTTTAACGCCTGATCACACTGATCCCACTTAAAATCTTTGATGAACCAGGTGATGCGATCCCTTAAATTCAATAATCCTGCCTCGTTTCCCAAAAACTTATCGATATATACATTCCTCATATACTTTATATACGTTCCCTGGGCACGATAATCAACTGCCGACCCTGATGCGGGGGTTGAGCAGGCTGTAAATGATATCCGCGGCCAGGTTGGAAATGCTGTAAATGGCCACGATCACCATGCTGCAGGCCTGGAGCAGGGGCAAATCCTGCCGCTGGATGCTGTAGACGATCAGTCGCCCCAATCCGGGGTAACCGTAGACCGCTTCAGTAACTATTAGTCCTCCCAATAACCAGCCAATACCCATCGCCACAATAGTTACCGTCGGTAAAAGCGAATTGCGCAGTACGTGCTTAAAGAGAACCTGACCGGCAGGCAACCCTTTCAGATCGGCTGCCCTGATATAGTCTGTCCTTAAAACATCAATCGTCCCCGAACGGGTCATGCGGGCAATATAACCGAGGCCGGTAAGGCTGACGGTAATCGCCGGCAGGATTAAGTAGGGAAAAGCCTGCCGGAAAGTACTTTCGGGGTTAATCGACGAGTTGGCCGGGAACCATTCCAGGCCGATCGCCAGAAAAGTGATTAGCAATAAGCCGGTAACGAACTCGGGCAGGCCGACAAAAGCCATCGAAACGCCGGTAATCAGCTGATCCGCCATTTTATCTTTTTTTAAAGCGGCAAAAACACCGAGTAGTATGCCAAGGGGCACATAGATCAGAAGCGCCACCCCGGCCAGCATGACCGAATTGCCAAGGCGCTGCATCACCATCGGTCTGACCGGCGTCCTGCTGACCAGTGAATTGCCCCAGTCGCCCCGCACAAAACCGCCGGCCCAGTCGAGGTACTGAACGTGCAGCGGGCGGTTAAGGCCGAGCTCTTCCCTTAAATTTTCGATCGCCCGCTCCGTGGCAAACTGCCCGAGAATAACCCTGGCCACATCGCCCGGCAGCAGTTGGGTAATGGAAAAGATAATGATTGACGCCAGGATCAGGGTAATCAAAATAAAACCGATTCGCCGGATCAGAAAATAGGTCACTTTCCAGCCCCCCTCTCCCCTTTTTTCAGCAGGCCATATCCCTGCAATACTAGCAGCTCGTCTGCAGGGATGTGGCAGCAGAGTTGGTGATAATAGCCGGTATTCTGCCAGGGCGGCTCTTCATTTTCGCAGATCGCGCCGATCTTTCGCGGGCAGCGGGTGTGAAAACGGCAGCCGGAAGGAATGTTCATGGCGCTGGGCACACTGCCTTTAAGACGAATCGACTCCTGCCTGACATCGGGATCGGGAATTGGCAGCGCCGAGAGTAAGGCTTCCGTATAGGGATGGTAAGGAGGAACAAAGACATCTTCAGCCGAGCCAATCTCCCAAAGCCGGCCCAGGTAGACAACGGCGATCCAGTCGGAAAGATGGCGCACCGCAGCGAGATCATGAGAAATAAAAAGGTATGAAGTGCCCTTCGATTCCTGCAGATCAACCAGTAGGTTCATCAGTGAAGCCTGCACCGAAACATCGAGCGAAGATATGGGCTCATCGCAGATCATCAGGGTCGGATCAGCGGCAAAAGCACGGGCTATGGCTACCCGTTGTTTTTCTCCTCCGCTCAGTTCGTGGGGCAGGCGGTAGATATAGTCTTCAGGGAGGTTCACCGCCTCAAAAAGTTCTCTTACCCTATCCTGAAGCGCTTTTTTGTCCATCCTGCGCAACAGTTTGAGCGGCCTGGCCACCGCTTCGCCTGCCGGGTGCTGGGGATTTAAAGATGCGTCGGGGTTCTGAAAAACCATCTGCATTTTGCGCAGGGTTTCAGGCGGTCGCTTCGCTACCGAATAAGGCAGCAGCTCTCCTTCAAGTTCGATTTCGCCGGCAGTAGCTTCTTCCAGGCCCATGATACAGCGGGCGAAGGTGGTCTTGCCGCAGCCGCTCTCACCGACGATCCCCATTGTAAAGGAGTGACGCATCCTGACCGTAATATCGTCGACAGCTTTAACTTCCTGCTTTCTAACTTTGCTTAGAAAAGGAAGGCTACCGGCCACGGGAAAATATTTTTTAACATTGCGCGCTTCCAATACCAGCTCTCCATATTCAAGCTCTTCATGCGCGTCACGGGTATCGGCAACCACATCGCCGTAACTCCTGAGCGCCTTATAACGGCGGCAGGCAGTGAGGTGGCCGCTTTCAATTTCGGCTAGCGGCGGCCTTGCCTCCCGGCAGGCCCCTTCAGCCAGTTCACAGCGGGGGGCAAAAACGCAACCGGGCGGCAGCTGGTCAGGCCGCGGAATATAGCCCGGTATCGCTTTCAAACTAATATCTTTCTTGTTTACATCCACCCGTGGCACACAGCCCAGCAACCCCCTGGTATAGGGATGCAGCTTGTTTTTAAAGACCTGCCCGATACTGCCTTCTTCCATCATTTCCCCGGCATAAAGCACTCCGACCCGGTTGCAGACCCGCGCAACGACGCCTAAGTTATGGGTTATATAGAGCACTGCTGTATCGTACTCGCGCATCAGGTCGCCAATCAGGTCCAAGATCACTGCCTCGGTAGTAACATCAAGCGCAGTGGTCGGCTCATCCATGATCAGCAGCTCCGGGTTTGTCGTCATGGCAATGGCAATCAAGACCCTCTGCAGCATGCCGCCGCTGAGCTGATGGGCATAGCGCCTGGCTACCGCCTCCGGGTCGGCCATGCGCACCTTGGTCAGCATTTCCAGGGCTTTATCCTTTGCTTCCTGTCTCGACATTTTGAGATGGGTGCGGGCCACTTCGGCTATCTGCTCGCCGATCATCACCGACGGGTTCACCGCCGCATTTGGGTCCTGGTGCACCATGGTAACCCGGCCGCCCCAGACCCGGCGCATTTCAGATTTTGAAAGAGTTAACAGGTCAGTATCGCCAAGATAAATTTCTCCGTTTTTTAAAAAACCGTTTTCCGGCAGGTAGCGAACGATGGCCCGGGCCAGGGTGCTTTTACCGGAACCGGACTCGCCTACCAGGCCGTAAATTTCTCCTGAACAGATCTGAAGGGAAACTTTGCGCACCGTATCGAGCAGCCCTTTTTCTGTCCGGTAAGTAACGGTTACATTGCGGGCATCCAACACTTTTTTAGGCATCGCTGACCCCTCCCGGCAGGAGCATTCTGCGCAAACCGTCACTCATAAAACCGACCCCAACGACCAGCAGGGCAATAGCGCCGGCCGGGAAAAAGAGCACCCACCTGGCCTGGTGAAACCAGGTCCGCGCCTCACCAACCATCAGGCCCCAGTCCGGTGAAGGCGGCTGAACACCGAGTCCCAGGAAACCCAGTGATGCGACAAGAAAAATGGAATAGGAAAAGCGCATCGACGCTTCCACTGCCAGGTGCGGCAATACGTTGGGCAAAATTTCCTTGTATAAAAGATATAAACTGTTTTCTCCCCTCAGCCGGGCAGCTTCAATAAACTGTCTGGTTTTTAGATCAAGAACCACACTGCGCACCACCCGGGCCACCATGGGAATGTATAGAAAGCCGACTACGATGATCACGTTAACCCTCGAAGGACCGAGCGAGAAAAGAATGACCATCGCCAACAGCAAAGGGGGAATAGACAAAATTACATCCATGGCCCGCATGATCAGTTCGTCAAAAAGCCCGCCCCGGTAGCCGGAAAAAAGACCCAGTAGCAGGCCAAAGAAAACGGCCAGCGCTGTTCCGGAACCGGCGACCGATAGTACATCACGGCTGCCGACTAAAATCCGGCTGTAGACATCCCTGCCAAACTGATCCGTTCCGAAAATATGCTCTTCAGAGGGCGGCTGCAGTTTGTTCGGCAGGTTTTGGGCAGTATAGGCATAGGGTGCCAGCAGCGGACCGAACAGGGCAATGATTAGGAAGAGAAAGACAGTGATAAATCCGATCAGGGTTGTGGGATAACGCCGCAAACGTTTTAGTGTAGAAATAGATTTTGATCTTGTTTGCTTCTGGTTAAGGGCATTCATTGTTTCAGACATCGGTTACCTCCACTCTGGTACCTAATCTGTAAATAGCATCCCGGCGGGCAGTAAACCCGCCGGTTATTGTCCTGGAAACCGCTTAATTTACCGCTTAAAATAGACAGGACGAAGGTCCATCGCTGTGCCGAGAATGCTGGTTGGCTCTAAACCCTGCACCTCGGCGCTGGCTCCCCAAAGGTTGTTGATAAAGAAGGGGATGATGACCGGACCACGCTCCATGAAGATCTCCTGAATCTGGTGGTAAAGACGTACCCTCTCTTCATGGTCCATCTCCTTGGCGGCAAGGGCAGCCAGCTCGTCCAGCTCGGCATCAGACCAGTGACTTTCATTCCACTGGGCACCGGTAACATAAGCCAGGTCAAGATAAGGCTGCGGATTGGGCCTTGCACCCCAGTCAGTAATGCCAAAAGGCACTTCCAGCCACATTTCTTCCGCACCATAGTAAACATCGGAAGGTACCAGTTGGATTTCAACATTTACACCGATCTCAGCCATCTGCTCTTTCCAGATAGTAGCGATCGCCGGAACCGGTGACGATTCCTGGGTAGTGATCACAATGTCAAGTCCGTCACCGTAACCGGCGTCGGTGAGCAGCGCTTTTGCTGCTTCAACATCGCGAGCCAACTCAGGCACAGCCAGGTGGTAATCGCCGTAGGCCGGACCGATTGGGGTGTCGCGACCGGTGGTGCCAAGCCCGTCAACCGCACCGTCAAGGATCGCGGCGCGATCAGTCCCCAGTCTTAGAGCCTGACGAACGCGGACATCGGCAGCCGGGCCTTCATCAGACCTCATCCGCAACACATACGAAGTGTTGGAAGGCGCTTGCAGCACTACCAGGTTGGGATCAGTTTCAAGCAGGGGGATAAACTCCGTCGGCAGGTAGATCAGGTAATCGATCTGGCCGCCGCGCAGTGCTTCAATCTGCGCAGAGGAGTCACTAAGGAAGATAATCTCAAGGCCATCTAAATAGGGCAGCGGGTTGCCTTCATCATCGCTCATCCAGTAGTTCGGATTGCGCTCAAAAATGATCCGGTCCTCTGGTGAGTAGCTGGTAATCATGAAAGGTCCGGTGCCGTTCCAGTTGGTGGCAAAATCTTCATTGTCGGCATCGGAAATAACCGCGTGATAGTCAAAAAGATCATATAAAAAATCTGGATTTGACTCGGTCAGTTCAAAAACCACTGTGTAGTCATCCGGTGTGGTTATATCGGCAATATTGGCATACAGAGTTACTGTAGCTGCGCCAACCTCGGGATCACGCAGGCGGTCAAAGGTGAATTTAACATCGCGCGAGGTCATCTCTTTGCCGTCGTGGAAAAGTACACCCTGGCGCAGGTTGAAGGTCCAAACCTTGGCATCTTCATTGCCTTCCCAGTTTTCGGCCAGACTGCGGCTGGGATCAGGGTTATTCTGTTCATCAATATAGACTAAAAAGTCACCCCACTGCTTGCCCATCCAATCGTCAGCAACAGTGCCAAAAAATGCGGGGTCCATATTGGTTGGTGCATAGTAAGCACTGCGCAGCACTCCGCCATGCTTCTCGGAGAGGGCTTCACCGGGAGTTCCATCTTCCCCTGGTGTATCTGTAGCACAGGAAACAAGGATCATACTGACTGCCAGAACCAAGACCAGCAGTACTAAGGCTTTCTTTAACATAGTTATACCTCCTCAAATATTAGGTGTTACTAACAGAATAAATGCTTATGCTCTCTGTTATTACCCCCCTTCATGCATTACTGATCTGGGCCCTAAACGTATTCTGAGGTGCTCAAACTCTTTTAGTGTTTGCCCCACCTATTTCAAGTTTATATCAGTTTAATACCAGCGGGTAACAGCCGTACTTCTTGACAGCGTCGGCCATCGCCATGATGTTCTCAATCCGGCAATAGTCAGGAAGATCGCACCCGCTGCCCATGATATAGCCCCCGCCCGGACCAGCTTCGGCAATCCTCTGTTTCACTTCAGCTTCCACTTCCTCGGGAGTGCCGCGGGTCAGTGTATAGTTTAAATCGATGTTACCCCAGAGGCAAACCCTGCTGCCATAGAGCTCTTTTACCGTTTTTAGATCCATGCACCCGGGCTCGAGCGGATGAATCCCACTCACCCCCATCTCCAGGATATCCTCCATCAGGGGCATGATATTGCCGCAGATATGAGTAACCCAGGGTACTTTACAGGCACGATCAACCATTTTAATCTTCGGCACAAAAACCTCCCTGAATATTTGGGGCGAAACCATCGGTCCGCTGTTATATGCTATATTATCATAAGATAATATAAAGTCGATACCGGTTGCGCAAAGCTTTTCCAGCATCCGGCAGTTCCACTCCACATAGCGGTCAAGAACTTGCTCAACCAGCCGCCGGTTTTCATAGAGCGCGTAAGATAGACCATCCAGCCCCATCGAGTAAAGTACTCCACTAATCCCGAAACGGCAAAGGGCGTAGACGGCCAGGCCGGCGGATGCCACCTCTTCAACAAATCTTTTTGCCGGATCGAAAAAGCGATCATCATCCGGATCCGGAAAAACCATCAGATCCAAATCCTTATCTTCTTTAATCAGGCCACCCAGCATGTAGCGGTAGCCATCAACTTCTTTCCACTCGCAAAAAACGGGAGCCGTATAGTCCTGATCAAGATTGATGGCATCGAAACCGATTCTTTGAGCAAACTCCACCGCCGTAAACTGCTCTTTACCCATAATCTTTTTGCGGATCGCCTCTTCGGCGTAATCGGCAAAGGGAACCCGGTCCGGCTGTTCCAGGTTAAGAGCTTTCATGATCCGCTGCCTATAATTCATAAAAGACCTCCGCAAACTTAAAGCAGGCTGTTGATCTGATCGATTACTTTCTGTTGCGGTGCATTGGCCGAGTTACTGTCTAAAATTGATTTTGCTTTTTCCCTGGCCAGTTCGAAACAATCTTTGCTGCCCAGCTGCTGCCAGGTTTCATACATCATTCGGTTAAATACCGTGGGCATCCAGATTTCACTGCGAAAATGCTCCATGGTGTGTTCTTCGCTTAAGTAGTGTCCCGCTGGGCCGACCTTCTCAATTACCTCCACCGCCATCGTATTACTGTTAACCTTCGTTCCTGCCCCGATATAGCGGGTGGCGCTGATAAAATCATCGCACATCACCAGGAAGGGCAGCGAACCGGTTTTACCGCCGTCGAGATAACCGACGTCGTGCACCAGGTTAGCCCCGCAGAGCTGGTTCAACAACAGGCCGATTGAAGCCTCCATCCCGGCCTGCGCATCGGGCAGCGGCGCATTGCAGCAGCCGGCTTCGGTAAAGTTGGGCAGTCCGTAAAAGCGGGCCAGCTCGCTCATGGCACAGTAGTTCATCGCTGCATCGGGCGAACCATAGAGGGTAGCTGTAGATTGCATATCCATCGGGGTGGCCCCGCCGCCGATGATGACCGCGGCTCCCTTCTTTTTCAGCTGGGCAATCAAGAGGCCGGAAAGACTCTCCGCGTTCATCTGCACGATGGTGCCTGCCTTGCTCACCGGGCAGGTGCCGCCGGCAACGACACCGGGGGTATAGATAACCGGCACCCCGTATTCGATACAGGCAAACATCTTGGCCATCCCATCGGCCGTATGAACCAGGGGAGAAATCGGTTCATCATAGATAATTATGTACGGCTTAGACCTCAGTTCGTCTTCCGATCCTGCCGCTGCTGCTGCCATTTTGATAATTGTCCTCGTTTCCTCTTCACTTAAGGCAGTAAAGATAATAGGCTTGGCCGTGTTCAAGGTCATCGTGGCAAACTGATAAAGGCAGCCTTTTTTTGCCTCTACGTCACCGGGGATTCCATAGCTCATCACGAAATCAAAGTTGGGTAGATTCTCCATGATGACCGCCGCATTGGTAATATCCTGCCTTACGGTGCTCCGACGCACTCCGGTATCAAGGTCTAAATGAAAGGGCAGGTCCGAGCCTGATCCATAATAAGTACAGTTACTTTCCAGACTCATCACCGGCAGCCCTTCACGGTTGTAGACATTAATTTTTGAGGGGGCAGTTCTAATCGCGTCTTCAATCAACCAGCCCGGGATTCTTGCCACCCGATCTTTCACCAGGCAGCCGGCATCTTTTAAAAGCCGCAGTGATTCGTCATGATCGACCCGGACGCCGACCCTTTCGAGCACATCAATGGTAGCGCTGTGCAGCTCTTCCAGCTGACTATCGCTGAACCAGCTTAACTTGGGTGACAGCTGCTGACTATAATTGGAACGGTAATCTTTGATCGTAAAGCACCTCCGCAATAATATTAGCTGATCGGCCCTTAACCTTGTATTAGAGATGGTTTAAGCCAAGGCCGATCGTTTCATGTTCTGAACCCTTAACCGGTGCGCCGATCATCCCGTAGAGCACCACGGCCAGCCATTCGCCGTCTTCAACCTGCTCGGTGGTACGCGGCCCGCGAACAACAGTAAAAATCAAGCCGACCGTGCGCAGCATATTACCGAGCCCCAGCTGACCGCGGCAGATACCGACAAAAGCGTCAAGGGTGGCATGATACAGGGCATGCGTATCACGGTAATAATCCTTACGAATCAGCCCTTCCCGCTGGGCCGCTGTCTCTACGGCAGCAAAGATCTTCTCAGTGTTCATTGAACCCACCTTACCCTTAATCAGGGCATACCCTTTTTTCAGCGCTGCAGCCCTGATCTCAGTTTCACTTTCTCCATCCGCCAGGGCATAGAGGATTGCTGTCTTACCGATTGATTCCATTACTGATACCGCCTTATTTCATTGATAATTCTATTCTACCATCTGCAGGCAAAATTAAAAGGGATTCCGAATATTAACAAAAATTTACCTCAGCATCTACCGCTTCCACCAGGCGTCCACTCTTAACCAGCTCTATGGCCCTGTTCACCAGCGGATATAAAACCACGTCTTTTTCGATAAAATCAACTTCCTGCCTGAGCAGTCGATGCGCCGCCGCAGTACCGCACCCGAGATTTTCCGCACCCCGGAAATCAACAGCCTGGGCCGCCGCAAGCAATTCGATCCCCAACACGGAAGCCACATTATCAACAACCTTTCGTGCCTTGCGGGCCGCTGTAGTCCCCATGCTGACATGATCCTCCTGGTTGGCCGATGAAGGAATCGAATCAACACTGGCCGGATGGCAGAGCACCTTGTTTTCACTGACCAGCGAAGCCGCCGTGTACTGGGCGATCATCAAACCGGAATTAAGCCCCCCCTCTTTAACCAGGAAAGGCGGCAGGCTGCTTAAAGCCGGGTTAACAAGCTGCTCAACACGCCGTTCGGCAATACTGGCCAGTTCGGCCACCGCTATCGCCATAAAATCCATCGCCTGGGCCACCGGCTGCCCGTGGAAATTACCTCCTGACAAGACTTTACCCTCATCGGGAAAGAGCAGCGGATTATCATTAACCGAGTTAATTTCAACTTCAATTATGGAACGCACATAATCGAGGGCATCGGCAGTGGCGCCGTGCACCTGGGGTATGCAGCGCAAACTGTAAGAATCCTGGACCTTAATAGTGTCGCTGCCGATTAACTTGCTATCCGTGATCAGGCAGCGGATCATCTCAGACACATATTGGTGCCCCCGGTAAGCTCTAACCTGCCCGATCAGGGGGTCAAAAGCATCGGGCACGGCAAGCTGGGCCTCCAGGGTGAGCGCTGCCGTGATCATCGAAGCCTTTAGCAGGTTAACCGCGTCATAGTAAGCCAGAGTACCGATCGCCGTCATCACCTGAGTACCGTTAATTAAAGCCAGACCTTCTTTTTCAACCAGGGTAACCGGTTCCAGGCCGGCTGCAGCCAGGGCCTCGGCACCCGACATCCGCTCACCCTTAAAATAAGCTTCTCCCTCGCCGGTTACAACCAGGGCCAGGTGCGACAGGGGAGCAAGATCACCACTGGCGCCGAGCGAGCCTTGCTCGGGAATCACCGGGACCACGCCCAGGTTAAGCATAGCGATTAAGCGCTCCAGCAGCTGCGGCCTTACGCCTGAGCAACCCCTGGACAGGGCATTGATCCGCAACAGCAGGGCGGCGCGCACAGTCTCTTCCGGCAGTGGATCGCCCACCGCCGTGGCATGACTGGCAATCAGGTTTTTCTGCAGCTGAATTGCGTCTTTGCGCGAAATATTAACATCGCTGAAACGCCCGAAACCGGTGGTAATCCCGTACACCACGGCATTGCTCTCCACCAGCTTTTCCAGCATGGTCCGTGAGTGGATCACCCGCTGCAGGGCTTCTTCGTCAAGGGCTACAGCTTGCCCCTTACGGCTCACATTAACCACATCTTCAATCAACAGCGAATCGCCGGTTATATTAAGCACTTCCCGGCTTCTTTCGCTCCGTTTCAGAAGATTCATCGTTAGAAGGCACTCCTTTCAAATAAAAAAGAACGCAAGGATTATCATCCCGGCGCTCCCTCATGTCTAATAGCTATGAGCAGCTGGATTAAAAGCTTTATTATTCCTATCCAAAATTGTATCCGAAAAATTCAAACCAGTCAAGGAATATTTGCCACTAATATTTACCACTAATCAAGATATTATTTACGAGTATTTCTATCACACATCAGTTATTTGACAAACTCGATCGGCTCTTGTAGTATGTATACTAAGATAGAAAGTGTACATTATAGTCTTTTTTGGGGGTAATCTATTTGTCAACCGTTGTGTTAAGGAAAAAAAACAGGGTCACTATTCCAATTGACATTATTAAGCAAACCGGGCTAAAAGAAAATGATCCGCTTAAAATAGATTTAGTCGAACAGCAAAGCGGCTACAAGATTGTGATTGAACCTTTAGTTGTAAGAATTCGCAGCAGAAAAAAAGCGGATTAACCTTAAAAAACCTGTATGAAGATTTTTCTGTGGAAGAGAGCATTAGCGAAAGTGTAAATTGTGGAGATAAGGTCGGTCTTGAGGAATGGTAACCCCTAAACAAGGCGACATAATTTTGGTAACCTTTGATCCAACCAAGGGTAGTGAACAGGCCGGCACCAGGCCGGTTTTAATTATCAGCCAGGATTTACATAACCAAAAGCAAAAAATGATCTTTGCCTGCCCCATCACCAGCACCAACCGTAACTATCCTACCCATATCGCTATTAGCGGCCGGTGTAATAATACCGAAGGTTTTATCATGTGCGAACAACTGAAAGCAATCGATTATGAAAAACGAAGAGTTCGCCTGATCGGCCGTGCCAGCGATGAGCTTTTGGCGGAGGTTATAGAAATAATCGACCTGATTATCTGGGGAGATAACGATTAGGAAAGACCGAAGATCTGCCGCGCTTCGGCCGGGGTGGCAATCTCGCGACCGTAAGCTTGAGCCAGGGCGGCCACCCGCTGAACCAACCCTAAGTTGGAAACCGGTTTGCCTTCATCAAGTTCATTTAAATCCTCTAGCCCGGTACGCACGTGCCCCCCGAGCGCCAGCCCCAGGACGCTTAGCTGACGGTGGGCTTTGCCGATAGCTGTTACTGACCAGGTGCAGTTTTGCGGCAGACTTTCAACCAAAAAGAAGAGGTTGCGGGCTGAACCGCTTAGAGATCCGGGCACTCCGAGCACCAGGTTGATCTGCAACGGCTCTTTGAGGATCTTCTTTTTCACCAGGTACTGGGCATATTCCAGGGCTGACAAATCAAAGACTTCAACCTCAGGCTTTACCCCTTTTTGATTCATCTTCTGTGCCAGCTCAGCAATCAGCTTCGGTGGGTTAAAATTTACTGAGTTGGAAAAGTTAGTTGAGCCGGTGGTCAGGCTGGCCATCTCCGGCTTAAGCGCGATACATGCGCCGCGCTCCGCGGCGGTTTTCCCGGCCCGGGCCCCGGTGGAAAATTGGATAATTATATCGCACTTCTGCTGCACCTGCCTGGCTATCTGCGTAAATACTTCCGGGTCGGCAGTCGGCTTGCCGTTACCATCACGGGCGTGAATATGGGCAACCGCCGCACCGGCCTGGTGGCAGAGATAGATATCCTCGGCAATCTCCTCCGGGGTCAGCGGCAGGAAGGGATTGATCTCTCTGGTCGGCACATTGCCTGTGGGAGCGATGGTAATGATCAGCTTTTCCATATCAGCAGATCTCCAGCGCTGCCCTGATCTCGGCGGTTACAGCATCTTCGCTTTCACCGGCCAGCGCCTTCTCAAGGGCTGCCCTGCTTTTGCCGCCTCCAATCCTACCCAGGGCCCAGGCGCTGTATTTGCGAACCAGATCCTGGTGATCTTGCAAGGCCCTACTGAGCGGGCCGACTGCTGCATCATCACCGCTGTTGCCGAGGGCAATCGCCGCATTACGTTGGATGAATTTCTTCTCCCAGATGTAACCATACATCAGCTGCTGAACTGTATTGAGGAAGTATTGATCGTCCATGTTCAGTAAGAGGGGCAGATCGAATCTCGGCACCATCTCCTGTAAAAAAGCATCGGGGACCAATTTTTGCTTCAGCCGGGCCTGGTTATGAGGACAGGCATCCTGGCAGTGATCACAGCCGTAGATCCAGCCCCCCATTTTGACGCGCATCTCAGGCGGAATATCTTCGGGAGCACCGGGGAAATTGCCGGCACCATAGCTGTTGAACGCGATGCAACGCAGCGGATCCATTTTGTAGGGGGCATATAAAGCCCCGGTTGGGCAAGCATCGATGCAGCGGTGACAGTCATCGGGGCAGGAGTGCTCTTTTTTAGCTGTGGTTGGCTCAAACTCACCACTGACCGCCATGGCCGCAATGCCAATATAGCTACCGCGCCCGGGGGAGTAGATAAAAGTATTGCAGCCAAAGTTGCCGAGGCCGGCCCGCACTGCTGCCTGACGCTCAGCCATCGCCGGCCTGACGCCGACTTCCATTCCCTTGCTCTCCAAAAATTCCCTGATCAGGCGCAGGCGGCTGCCGAAAAGGCGTTTTTTACCGGGGTAGAGCCGCGATTGATAGGCTTTACCGATCCGCCCTTCAAATTCCTGCGGATAGGCCTGCTTGTAATAGTCGTAGATCAAAACCACGATTGAGCAGGCAGAAGGTAGCACAAACTTAGGGTCAGCCACATGAGCCAGTTGCAGCAACCCATCGCTGATCCAGCTGTAACCCTCTTTTCGTTCCACTAAAGCTTCTGTTAATTGTGGGAAAGGATCTGCGGTCGTAAAACCGACATCATCAAAACCGATCTCCAGGGCGTATTCCCTGATCTCCTGCTCCAAGCGGCGCACCCCCAGGTTATTTGTGATACCATAGCTATTCTGCTCTAAAGAGCTGGAATCCTCCTCTTTATCGAGAAACTCACGAATGGTCGGATTTTTTTCTCTTAGCCGCAGCCAATTTGGCAGCTATTAAGGGGCGCAACTCGGTGATCAGAATACCGGCTAGAATTAACGCAGCACCAAATAGTTTTTGTACGGTAAATACCTCGTACCAGAATAGATAGGAAAACAAGCCGGCAAAAATGGCTTCCGTGGAGAGGATCAACACCGCATGAGTCGGCGGTGTATAGCGCTGGGCGATGGTTTGGGTTACAAAGGCACCGATCGTGCAAAAAATGACCGCGTAAAGAATTGCGCTCCAGATTGCCGGCGAGTGGCTGAACATCCCGCTGGTCGGCTCAAAGATTACGGCAACAACAAAACTGGCAACACCGGTTAAGGCGATTTGAGTGACCGCTAAAACAATCGGATCACGATTCCTGACGTGAATGGCAATAGCGATCAGGTGACCGGCAAATAGAAAAGCGCCGATCAGAGTCAGCAGATCTCCAAAACCCAACCCCATTGATTCGTTGGCCGATAATAAGAAAAGGCCTATCGCCGCCATCGCTGCCCCGATCGCTGCCCAGAGACCCGGTGATTTTTTGGTGATTAAATAGTACATGAAAGGAACGATTACCACTGCCGTTCCGGTGATAAACCCGGAGTTGCCCGGTGTGGTATGGAGCAGACCCACGGTCTGAAAAACATAGCCGCTAAAGAGAAAAACCCCGATCTGCACCCCGGCCAGGTAATCCCCCAACGGAGCTTTCACCAGACGTTGTCTGAAGACAATGGCTAGAAGCAAAGCTGCCAGGCAGAACCGAATTCCGAGATAGGTAAAAGGTTCTATCACCTCAAAAGCGTGCTTCATGATTACAAAGTTTGAGCCCCAGAAAACGGCTACAAAAAGTAGTGATAGATCTGCCAGGATTGTCTTTTTATGATCTGCCATCTTGCGCATGTTTTTGAACGTTCCCCATTCCCAACAAAAATACTGCCCGGCCTGTATAAAAACTGAAGCCGGACAGATCAATATTATCATAATGAAGTTGTTCTGAAAACCAATTGAAAAGCTGGCTAATTCAAAAAACACCAGCTTTTTAACTAACCATCTAAAAGAACATTTAACCTCTTAAGCTGTATCATTCTTACCGGTCTTTTTACGCCGCTTTAGTTCAGCAGCGATGTAAGAAGCAACGTGATTGGGCAGCGTTCCCGGCCCGAACCCGGCATCATAACCCAGTTCAATAGCTAGCTCGTGCGAGATACGCGGCCCGCCGCAGATCAGCAGCACCTGATCGCGCAGCCCTTCGGCCTCCGAAAGCTCAACCAGCTCGGTTAAGTTTTCGAGGTGGATGTTTTTCTGGGTTACAACCTGCGAAACAAGAATCGCATCGGCTCCGAGCTCAACTGCCCTGGCCAGCAGTTCGGCATTAGGCACCTGGCTGCCGAGGTTATAGGCCTCCATCTCCGGGTAGCGCTCAAGTCCATATTCACCCATATAGCCCTTCATATTGATAATCGCGTCAATACCCACCGTATGGGCATCACTGCCAGTGCAGGCGGCAACAACCACCACTTTGCGCCCCAGCTCGTTTTTAATCAGGTTATTAACCTCTTTGAAGTTCAGAATTCTTTGCTGCTGCTTCGGAACCTTGATCGCCGTAAAATCAACACTGTGGGTACACTTGCCATAGAGGACAAAAAAGGTAAACCCTGCACCCAGATCGGCCATTTCCGTTATAGCCGGCGACTCAAGGCCCATCTTTAAAGCAATCTGCCGGGCGGCCTCTTTGGCTTCATCACCGACCGGAACCGGCAGGGTAAAGCTAACCTGCATTGCTCCGTCATTTAAAGTATCACCGTAGGTTTTCACTTTACCTAAGTCAATAGCCATTTAAGAGAGCCTCCCTTCGGTCGAAATAGCATGATCTACAAATATATTGAGGAAGGGGTTGTAGTAACTACTACCTTTTCTAATAACCCCGCTGCCGCCCTTACCGCCTTCCCGGGTGCGCTTGATATCGGCAAACAGGCCTCTTTCCATCGCTGTCTCCAGACCAATCTGCTCAATTTCTTGCAACATTGCGCAGGCTTCATCCAGCAGGCGGGTAGCACGGGCCTGCACTTTACCGCCGGGAGCAAAGATTAACTCATCGCCCAAGTGGCGGGCGTTATTGAAGATATAGTTGGCATTGTCAATACTTAGGTAGCGATCACTGATAAAGGGGGTATGAATCGCCTCAGTCAGCATCCCAAGCAGCTGAATCTCCTGCCCGGTCATTACCGCAACCAGATTATACATGCCGTTGATCAGGTAGGTTTTAAAGATATTGCCGGTGACATGCTTGGTTGGCGGCATATATTTGAGTGGTGATTTGGGGAACAGCTCACGGCAAAGCTGGGCCTGGGCGATCTCCATCAACAAACCGTCTTCCATAGCCGGGTTAATCTCAAAAGCGTGACCTAAGCCCATCTGCTCTTCTTTTAAGCCTGAGTGCAAGGCCAGCTGTTCATTAATAAACTGGGAGGCTAAAACCGTGTAGCCCTTGTCAAAGGCATCGGTGGTGGTCAGATAGTTATCTTCGCCCGTATTGATGATGATTCCGGCATAGGCGTTAATCATCCGCGAAAAATGCTGGTCAATAAAAGTCCGGCGCATATTGATGTCGCGGAACAGGATCCCGTACATAGCATCGTTCAGCATCATATCCAGGCGCTCCATGGCGCCCATGGCCGATATTTCGGGCATGCAGAGCCCGGAAGCATAGTTGACCAGGCGGATATAGCGACCGGTCTCTTCTCCCGCTTCATCTAGCGCTGAGCGCACGATGCGGAAGTTCTCCTGGGTGGCGTAAGTGCCGCCAAACCCTTCACTGGTTGGCCCGTAAGGCACGTAGTCAAGCAAGCTTTGGCCTGTATGCCTGATCACGGCTACTATGTCAGCCCCCTGCAGGGCAGCAGCCTTGGCCTGCACAGCATCTTCATAAACATTACCGGTAGCAACAATAACGTATAACATCGGTTTGCTTGGCGGAGCCGCTTTGGCAATCCGGCTCTCTCGCTGAGCTCTCACCACACCGATCTGGGCAGCTGCTTTCCCGGCCAACCCATCGGCAGTGTCCCGCCACTTTTCTTCCGGGCCGTCAGGCACATCCTCTACTTTAAGTTTTCCATCAGCAAGGTCCTGGGCAATCTCCTGGGCTGTTTTCCCCCTGGCGACGATCGCTTTTGCCAGCCAGGGCACCAACCCTCGATCCAGAAGGCCGGCCTGCTGCAGCTTTTCAACCATCACATTAGCCAGCGGCACTCCGGCAGCGTCTACGCCATCAATACCCAGCAGCCTCGCGGCGGCCCTCTCTGTAGTTGTGGTTGTATAGTCGCCAATCCAGGCATGCAGGCGATCGGCGATTTTGCCGGCCATTTTTCTGGACAGATCAACCTTTGAAAGGTCCAAATCCAGTTTGTTTGCCACTTAAATCACTGTCCTTTCAATAAACATTCAGCTGGTTTGACTCTGTCTTACCGGTAGTTAGAAGCCTCAAAAACCAGGTCGAAAACAGGATAGGGACTTAGTGCTTCTTCCATTCTCTCTAAAAACATCTGCGGGTCGTAGCCCCTCCCGCAGGGATCGGTCGGATTAAGCGTAATTGCGACCAGATTAATCCGATCCAAAACTTTAATATTGCCTCCCTGGTTAATAAAACGATAATAGAGCTCAGGTGAAATGAAGAGACGTGTTGCATCTTTCACGATCAGGATTGGCGGTATGGGATAAAGCTCCATCACTTCTATTAAATTTTTATCAACCAAAGCCCCGCCAAAAACCAGTGCCTCGGTTTCCCGGAGACATCTGTAAATCAACTGTGCTCCGGCCAGCAGCGGAATAGTGGCCTTAACCGGCTCAATCCTTAAAGCGCAATCGTCGCGGTGCAGTAACGCCGCGTTACCCGCCTCCAGTCCGGACCTGGCAGCTTCGGCCATCTCTCCTTCTAACGCGGAAGCCATAAAAAGATTACAGCGAAAAACTGTTTTCTTGATCACATCATCCATGGTCGGCCCGAGAGCTGCTCCGGTAGCCAAAATAGTTCCATCAGTTAAAAGCGGCGAAGCCGATGCCAGGCGATTGATCGCGCCATCCACCAGCACATATCCGGCCCCGTAGTCAAACATCTTTGCCACCAGTTTACTTAGAGCAAAAACACTGCCCGGCCCGGCCAGCTCGACCAGGCCAGCCTGCTTTACCCTGGCCAAAAGCACTGCTCCAAGCGGAGTTGAAAATGAGCTGCTTTCCAAAAGTTCAAGTTCTGCTGCGGCGGCATCAAAACAAGCTTTGGCCGTCACCACCAGAGCCCCCTTCGGCGCATAGATTCTTGGTTTATCTTTTAAAGTCAGTCGGTCAAATCTTTCACCGTCGTAGCCGGCTGAAATCAAACCCAAAGCTACAGCATTTTTTTCAAATGTTTCAACCAGGTAGTTAAAAGTGACTGTTTTACCAACATTCTTTGTCATACCCACGATGGCAATTGAGCTGTAGCCTGCTGTGATAATCAATTTATCCAGTCCGGTCATCATAACCCCGTCAGCATCGAAAGATGGTCAAAAAAAGATTCTACTGCATTCGGATCAATTGCTGCGAGTATGGTGCGGTCAGAAGTATCATGTGGGTTTTGTATATGAAAGCTAGTGTGCCGCGTTTAATTCTTCAGCAGTAGAATCATCTACAGAATACAAAATAAAACAGCTGAAACCCTTCACAAACCAGGCCAAAAATGAAAGAGCTTTTTTATACATCATGTATATAAACGTGCAGGAATAATTAAAAAAAACTTGAATTAGGAGAAGTGGTTACAAACAAATTAATTGCGCGGTGAACAAAAATGGCTTTAACCGTTCAGGAGGCTCTCAACCTTGATATTTTTAGTCGCTGCCGGGTTTTAACCGCCGGAAGCGGCCTGAAAAGCATCATTCACTGGGTAAATATCTTGGAAATCCTTGATGATCTTAGCCACATTGAGCCCGGTGAGTTTTTAATTACCACGGCTCACGGTATGCAGGCCCTGAATACGAAAAGACAAACGGAGATGGTGGAGTTTTTTGCCGAACGCAAAATGGCAGCTATGGCGATCCAAACCGGGCACTATATCGAAGAGATTCCGGCATCTTTGATTAGCCTCTTCAGCGCCTACAATATTCCGCTGATCGAAATCCCCCCCGACATCAGCTTTAAAAATATCACCCGGTCCCTGATGCTTTCGCTGCTTAAAGCAGAAAAAGAAGATACTGGAGAATTGCCACCAGCTAAAGGAAAAGATCAGCTCCAGCGTAAATACAAGACCATGCTCGCGATCTGGTCCGGCCTTTCTGAAGGGAAGAAGCCCCTTTATTATCATCAGGATCTGCTTAATCTAAACATTGAAACAGAACGGGCCTACTGGATCTGCAGGTTGGCAGCCTGCAACCCGAAGCGCAACCGGACTCTCTACCCGGTACAGACTGAAGAGCTCTTAGCAGAACCGGTAGGGCAAGCACTGTTTCAATTGATGGAACAACGCCACATCTCTTACCTGATAGGAACTGCCGGTGATAATCTAACTTTGCTGTTACAACCGCACCCCGAAAGTGGCACAGGCAGCACAATCATGCCATACAGCAGAAGGGTTTTAGAAGAGTTGCGGCTCCGTTGCGTTCAAGCCGATATCTATCTGGGGTTAAGCAACTGTCATCTAAACCTTGAAAGTTGGGGAAAAGCCCTCGAACAAGCAGAAACAGCCCTACGGGCAGCAGTTCTGGGCCTGGTCAAGCAAAATGGGTTCGGTTCGTACTCGGCCCTTGGCCCCCTAAAACTGATTCTCGCTGTAGAAAATACTGAAGCCCTGGAAGATCATCTGCAGGAAACCTTAAGCCCCCTCTTAGAATATGATCAGCGCACCGGCGGAGCACTGGTTCAGACCCTGAGGACCTACCTTAAGTATCACAACATTAAGCACGCTTCCGAAGAATTATATGTACACCGTCATACCATGAAGTACCGCCTGAATCAAATTCGCAAACTGACCGGGATTAACCCTGAAGAGACTTCCGCGGTAGTAATTTTAAGCGAAGCGCTCACCATCTATGATTACCTTAAAGCCCGCGGCCTGCACCCTTAATCAACTGATACTTCAAGCCGGGAGTGATTTTCTTTGGTCCTGACAGAGCCGATCTGATAATCAAGAGGCTGGACAAAGCCGGGACCGTCCACCACCAGGGTATGAGCTTCCCCACCTTCACCGCACGGTGAAATGCCAATGCTGACGCAGTATTCGATATAGTCATGATCCATGATCCGTCCCAGCCACCGTTGGTCGACCAGGTCGCTTCGAATGGCTACGATCAAAGCTTTTCCACCACGCTTAAGCAGCTCTTCAGAAACTGCGCGTTCCTCCATCAGCCACAGAGGCAGGTTATAATCGATGCCGCAGCGCTTAGTCATCTTATCAACCCATTGCCGGTGTTCCTCCAGGTTGATATCGCCAAAAACACCGCCGGTTATTAAATACTTCTCTTTCAGCATCCTAACCGCCCGCTCGAATCCTGTTTCATAGCTTTCCCAGCTTACTTCTTCGGTCTGTAGGGGCAGTCCGAGTGCCTTGGCCTGCTGCCGTAACATTGCCGTTTTCAGACCGTGTGACCGGCTATAGCCGTCACTCCCAACAAAACTGAGTAGGCAGGCGATATCAAGACCCTGCTCTCGGGCCATCAGCATAGAAAGGTAGGAGTCCTTGCCGCCACTCCAGGAAACAAAGACCCGGTCAACGGGATTACTGTGATAGATCATCTGCATTTTCTCCCCTGCTTCCTTCATCACTAAGATGATGAGTGCGGTTATAATAATCAACGGCAAATTTATCTTCGGTCCGGCGGATCAAAGTAACCGATGCGTTACCAATCTTAATATCCCAGAATGCAGTATGTTTAAGGTTTAGAATGTTATAAAGTAGCGCCCGGATTGAACCACCATGGCTGACAGCCACGATCCGTTTCCCATCAGTAGTCAAATCCGATATTGTTGAGAGAAACTCGTTCATCCGGTCGCAGACATCTTTTAAAGACTCACCACCGGGTGCCTCTTTATGAAAGGGGTCGTCCAGCCAGTGGCTGATGGCACTGCCCCACTCCTTCTCGATTTCATCAAAAGTGAGACCCTCCCATTGGCCGAAGTGAATCTCACGCAGCAGCGGGGTGATGATCGGTTTTAGGCCACATCCCGCGCCGATGACCCGTGCTGTATGCAGGGCGCGGTTCAAATCGCTGCAGTACAGTTCATCGATACCCAGGGAGGCCAGATAGTGTCCTACCGCCTCGGCCTGACGCAACCCGAGCTCTGAAAGGGGCGATTCAGTCCAACCAAGATAGCGGCGCTCTTTATTAGATTCTGTCTCTCCATGACGGATTAAGTAGATCTCCACTGCTTAGCGTTCCCCTTTCGGCTCAAAAAGTGAGGGTTCTTCTTCCTTGTTACTGACCCCTGCGTCTTCAAAGGTGGCCATTTCATTGGTCACCCTGGCCGCCGCCTCGACTAAGTGCATCGCCAGCACTGCCCCTGTTCCCTCGCCCAAACGCATCCCCATGTTAATGTAGGGTTTTAAATTCAGGTAATCCATTAGCAGGGCATGTCCTGATTCAGCTGAAAGATGCGAAGGAATCAGGTAGCTGAAGGCTTCCGGACAAATCTTTACGGCAACCAACGCTGCTGTGCTGGAGATAAAACCATCGATCACTACCGGGATCCGCTTAGCAGCAGCGCCGATGATCAGGCCGGCTAAAGCTGCTATCTCTAAACCGCCCACCTTGCAGAGCGCTGCAAAAGGATCTACTTTGCCTTCGTTAATGTTGTGCATCGCCAGTGCTTCTTCCACCACTTGCTGCTTATGCCGCAGTTTCTGATCGTCTAAGCCTGTGCCGCGGCCGACTACCAGAGATACGTCGTAACCGGTGAGGGCGGCCATTAGCGCGCTGCTGGCCGTGGTGTTGCCAATGCCCATTTCACCGGTTGCCAGAACTTTTATCCCTGCTGCAGCTGCTTCTTCGGCGCATTCAAAGCCGGCCAGTAGCGCCTGCAACGCTTCGCTGCGGGTCATGGCTGCCTGACGGCGGAAATTATCTGTACCGCTTTTGATCCTGATCTTCTTCACTCCCGGCAGGCCGGTGTCCACTTTTACACCCATATCGACCACTTCAATTTCTACTTTACCCTGGCGTCCCAAAGCATTAATCGCTGCTCCCCCGGCGGTAAAGTTGGCCACCATCTGAGCCGTTACCTCAGACGGATAAGCGCTGATTCCCTCTTCCGTTACCCCGTGATCAGCGGCCATCACCACTACCCGCTTAGCTGTATCAACAGGGAAGAGATCACCATGAATACCGGCCAGCTGCACAGCCAAATCTTCCATGCGGCCAAGACTGCCTAGCGGCTTGGTTAAAAGATCAACCCGCGCCCGCGCTTTCTCCATTGCTGCTTTGTCGAGCGGCTGAATGGCGGCAATTATCTCCTGCAGTTTTTGCTCCAGAACTTTAAAGTCTTCCATTTCTAAAAACCCCTTTCGGTTTATTAATGATCCGAAGATGATCGAACTAATCAGTAATGATGTGCATAATTTTTTTTAGATCTAAGCTTTTACGCACCACAGCCGCCAGGCTGTCATACTCCCTCTCCTTATATTCACGGTAGGTAGCCGGCAGAAGATTGCTCTTCTCCGGCAGGTTTCGCCTGCGCCGCACGGCATTAAGCAGGTTAGCCGTCCAGGTCAAATTATCAAAAAGACCATGCAGGTAGGTACCGAAAACATTACCTGTCGCATTGATCGCCCCATCATCCTGCCCGGTTGAGTGTATAAAAAGCGGATGCTCCACCTGCCCGTAATCAGTTCTGCCCATGTGAATCTCATAACCCTTCAAAAGCTCTTCTCCCTGCTGCGAAAAATAGTTATCGTCAGCATAGCGCCAGAGCGCTTCGACCTGCCTGGTAGATTTATCCTTCTCCATTACTGTTTCAAAATCGAGAAAACCAAGCCCATCTATTTCCAGCAGGCTGCTCTCCACCCGGTGGGGATCTATAATCCGCCGGCCAAGCATCTGAAACCCACCGCAAATGCCGATTAAAAGCCCACCGGCAGCAGCGTACTGGCGTAAAGTTTCTTCCCAGCCCGCCTCCCTTAAGAAAAGTAAATCCTCAATCGTATTTTTTGAACCCGGTAAGATCAGCAGATCAGGATCAGCCAACTCCTTTATTTCACGAATATAGGAAAGACTAACATCATCAAAGAGCTCAAAGGGGTTAAAATCTGTAAAATTGGCAATACGCGGCAGCAAAAGCACCTGCACCTTCAGTGCTCCTTTGCCGGAGCTTCTGGTAAACCTTTCCGTGACGCTATCTTCATCATCAAGCTGAAGCTTCAGCATCGGCAACACCCCGAGCACCGGTAAGTCAATCAGCTTCTCAAGCATCTCCAAGCCGGGCTCCAGGACTTTAGGGTCACCACGGAACTTGTTGATGACCACCCCTTTAAGCAGAGCCCGCTCATCTTCCTCGAGCAGGGCAACGGTGCCGTAGAGTGAGGCAAAAACGCCGCCCCGGTCGATATCGCCAACCAGCAAAACCGGGGCCTTTAGCCTTTTGGCCAGCCCCATGTTTACCAGATCGCTCTCCTTTAAGTTTATTTCAGCAGGGCTGCCGGCCCCTTCAATGACAATAATGTCGTGATCCTTACTAAGCTTCTGGTAGGCCTTGTCGATTACCGGCCACAAGTTCTCTTTCCAACTAAAGTAATCTAAAGCGCCCATATTGCCAGCCGGACGGCCCATCACCACCACCTGGGACTCCTGATCTGATGTCGGTTTTAAAAGGACCGGGTTCATCTCAACCAGGGGTTCGATGCCGGCCGCTTCGGCCTGCATCACCTGGGCGCGCCCCATCTCCAGCCCGTCGTAGGTGACAAAGGAGTTTAAGGCCATATTCTGCGCCTTAAAGGGGGCAACCCGGTAACCATCCTGCTTTAAGATCCGGCAGAGGGCGGCGCAAAGCAAACTCTTCCCAACCGAAGAGGCCGTCCCCTGGATCATCAGGCAGCTATTTTTCATTATTGATCACTCCCTGTGAACCGATCGGTTTCAGCGTCGCCGACCTCTAGCCAGCTTTTAATCGTCTTGACCAGGCGTTCATTTTCCGCCCGTTTGCGTACGGCAATTCTAAAGTAGCGCTGATCAAGACCGGGGAAATTGTCGGCCCGCCTGACCAGCAAGCCCAGCTGCGCCAGGTCGGCCTGGAAACGTTCCACCTTAAATTGAGGATCAAGCCCCCTGATTAAAAGGAAGTTAGCTGCAGCCTCAAAAACTTCGAAAGCGCCGGTCGCCTTGATGTGGTTTTCCAGGTAGGCCCGCTCTTCTGCAATCAATGTAAGGGTCTCTGCAATATAGTTCTCCTGCGCCAGGCAGTACAACCCGGCCTGCTGGGCTAGAAAATTAACCCGCCAGGGATCGCCCCAGCGGCTGATCTCGACAACCTCTGTGCCCGGGCCAACCAGGCAGCCGAGCCTTAATCCCGGCAGCCCCCAGATCTTGGTCAGTGAGATTACCACCCATAAGTGATCAAGCTCCAGGTCACGTAGGCTCTCTTCGGCACTACCGGTTAAGGGGATAAAGCTTTCGTCAAGCAGCACTTTAGCCCCTTGTTCTTCAGCAGCCTTCACCAGCGGTAACAGGTCAGCGCGCTTGAAAAGTTTACCTGTTGGGTTGCTGGGGTTGCAAAAAACCAGCAGGTCGCCCTGGGTTAGCTGCCCAATCAGGCTGGTGTAGTCTGGTTCCTCACCCGGAGGCAGCGGAAATCTTTCAACAATGGCTCCTGCCAGCTTAGCAGCCCGCTCGTATTCGGAAAAAGAGGGAGCCGGCACAAAAACCCGCCGCGGTCGGAGCAGGATCAGCAGCAGGTGAATCAGCTCGTTAGCACCATTACCCAGCAAAAGCCGCTGTTCGGGCAGGTTAAAGAATAGCGCCAGCCTGTAGCGCAACTCCCGCGCCTGTGGTGTCGGGTAGGCCACAATATCCGGCAACGCTTTCTTTAAGCATTCCAGTAAGCCTGCCGGCGGCCCAAGCGGGTTAATGTTGCTGCTAAAATCGATCAGTTTACCGGCAGTCTGATCCCAGCGCGCATAGGCGGCAGCCAGGTCACCGCCGTGACCGCCTGTTTCGTCATTAAAAGTATGAGACAAAAGAATTCACCACCATTTTCAAGGCTGCTGCAAAGGGGCTGTGGCTGTAAACCAGGTAAAAGGCCGTTAAAAAACCAAGCTCACCCAGTTCACTTACCGCGCCAAGGATGTCGCCGGTCAGACCGCCCAGGCGCCGGGTAGCATATCGGGCTAAAAGCAGGGCTGTCAACAAAGCCACCGCCAGCCCCGCGGTTACGGGAACAGCCAGTGGAGGTACACTAAAGAATATTAATGATAAGAGCAACAGAGCCCCAAGCGATGCCTTAAGCAGCTGAGCCGGCCCGAGGCTGCGCAGAAAAAGATCGCCTAAGCCCTGTTCCAAAGCAGGCTTAGAAAGCGACCCGGCCAGGACAATTGCCCAGCGACCCGCCAGCGGCATAAAAAAGACGGCCAGCGGCAAAAAGAGCTTTCCGGCGGAACTGAGCAGCGTAAATTTAAACAGGTAAACTAGCAGCAGCACTACCGCGCCCATCACCCCGATGGCGCTGTCGGCCATCGCTTTAAAAGATTTTTCGCGATCCATAACGCCAATCAGACCATCTGCCGTATCAGCAAGGCCATCAGCATGAAGACCACGGGTCACCAGAAAGCCGGCTGCCAGGATCAGCACCGCCACTGGCGCAGGCGGTAAAATAAAGAGGAGCAGAACAGCCAAGAGAGCCTGGATCAAACCGATCACCGCTCCAGCAAGGGGAAAGGTT
>Ga0194119_10002290_pt1 | contig 32783 bp, 29 predicted proteins | sample TA2MahC100mmetaG_FD_148620 | JGI IMG/M metagenome (GOLD analysis project Ga0194119, IMG submission 148620) | Freshwater microbial communities from Lake Tanganyika, Tanzania - TA2015018 Mahale Deep Cast 100m | ecosystem: Environmental > Aquatic > Freshwater > Lake | place: Tanzania: Lake...
GGACGCTCAAGAGTGGTTGCCGGATTAAAGATCGTCAATTGGAGACGGCCGATCGGCTTCAAACCTGTCTTGGCCTGGACATGGTTGTCGCTTGGCGGATTTATCATCTGGCGATGCTTGGCCGAGATATTCCCGAAACACCCTGTACGGTGTTCTTCAAAGAGATCGAGTGGAAAGCACTCTGTTGCTATGTGAACAAAACACCCATTCCCCCTGAAAAGCCACCCTCGATCGGCAAAGCGGTATTGATGCTGGGGAGTATTGGCGGCCATCTGGGAAGAAAAGGGGATGGCTTCCCTGGCACCCAATCCCTGTGGCGTGGCCTGGTGAAACTGTATGCGGCAACGGAGATGTATGCTATTCTTACTCAACAACACTATCCTCATCCTATGCAATCTGGCCCCTGACCTTTGCCCCCTGTGTCAAGTGTGGCTAAAGACCAGCCCCCGGGGGGAGAGGGTCAGGGTGAGGGGGAAACGATCTTCTGATCACCCCCACTTTAATTCCCCATCAAATGGGAGGAGACTTTTCTTAGGTACTGGATACCCCGCAGCCCTGCTGCGGGGTGCTTCATTCGATTAGGTGAAAGATGGTTTTTGTATTGGGTATCGATATTGGTTCAGCGGCATCCAAAGGAGTAGCTCTTGGAGACCAGGGGCTTTTAGGGTCATTTGAGTGCCCCTCTGGAGGAGATTTCAAACTGACAGCAGAAAGGGTGAGAGAGGAATTGCTCTCTCAGTGCAGGAAAACAGAAAAAGACGTTTCCAGGACCGTGGCCACGGGATATGGATCTAAACTGGTCTTGTTCGCCGATGAAATTAAGCCTGATATCGTATGCCTTGCAAAGGGTATTTCCTCTCTCCTGCCTTCCGCGAGAACCGTCATTGATGTGGGAGATCTTTACACCAAAGTCCTCCGTACGAATGGGGACGGAAATGTGCACAACTTTATATTAAGCGGAAAATGTGCAGGAGGAAGCGGTAGAATTCTTCAAGTCGTCGCCAAAGTTCTTCAGGTCAAGGTAGATGAGATAGGGATGCTCTCTTTAAAATCGAAAAAAAGGATTGATTTTAACACGGGATGCGCCGTTTTCGCGGAAACAGAAGCGATCTCCAGGCTTTCACAGGAAGTCACAAAGGAAGACCTTCTGGCAGGACTTCATCGGGCTCTTGCAGCACAGATCAACAGCCTGGCAGAGAGAATCGGAGTTGAGCCGGAAATTGCCATAACCGGAGGCGGTGCCAGAGACATAGGTTTGATACAGGCATTAAGCGAGATCAGGGGGCATGCGATCCTTGCTCCGCCCAATCCCCATATGACCGCAGCCTTAGGTGCGGCCATCATCTCCAAGGAAAACCAAAAAAAATTGGATTGAAAGAGTAGTGTCAATAAGGTATAGTCGATTTCGATTGAATGTTAGTTTTTTCACAGCTTCGGGGATAAGTAAAAGTCACTTCCCTGATAAAGAAGGAAGGAGAATTTCGATGAGTTCCATACAGAACGGGATCCTCTCCATAGTAGACAAATATTATAAGGATTACGGATTCAGGGCAAGGGAACTGCAAAGGGAAGGGAAGAAGATCATTGGCTATGTCTGTTCCTTTGTCCCACTGGAGATCATCACAGCATCCGGAGCCATTCCCTTTCGGGTGAGGGGAAATATTCATGAACCCATTACCAAAGGAGACACGCTTCTTGAGACAATCGTCTGCCCTTATTACCGGAGTTGCTTCGATCTTTCCATAAAGGATAAGTACGACTTCCTTTCGGGAATGGTGATCCCTCATGGCTGTGACAGCATGGTGCGAAGTTTCAGCACCTGGAGTTATGGACTGCCTTTCCCTTATTTTCACTTTGTCAATATCCCTTCGGTCTGTGAGGAGTCGTCCTTTGAGTTCTTTGGGGCAGAGTTGAGTAATTTCAGAAAGAGCCTGGAGAAATTTTTAGGTGAAGCGATCACCGAAGAGAAACTGAACCGAGCCATCCGGATCCACAATGAAAACAGGGATAAGGCGAGGGCGCTCTATGAGTTAAGAAAAGCCAATCCGCCCCTCATCTCCGGGACTGAATTGACGATGACCCTGACTGCCGGATCGAGTCTGCCCATCGAAGAGTCGAATGGCCTGTTTGATCAGGTCCTTTCAAAGGCGAAGGAGAGAGGAGCCTCTTCCATTAAGAAAGGTCCGCGGATTCTTATTGATGGGGCCTGTCTCGACAATATCGAATTGATCAAACTTGTGGAGGAACTGGGAGGTAATGTGGTGGCCGATACCATCTGTAATGGAGCCAGGGATCATCTTCCAAAGACGGACGTAAATGGGAATCCCATTGATGCGCTGTCCCATCGTTATCTGGGAAAGATCAATTGCCCCAAGACATACCGGGCTAACAAAGCTGGCACTTTCGAAGGAGACATCGCAAACCGGTTTGGCGATATCGGAGCCTATGCGAAAGAGTTCAAAGCGGACGGAGCGATCCTCTATGTCTATAAGTTTTGTGACCCCTTTGGCTTTGAAGTTCCTGCACGGAAGGCCTATTATCAATCGCTAAATATCCCCATGCTTCATCTGGAAGATATCTACTCAGCAGGGACAATGGGTCAACTGCGAACCCGGATTCAGGCCTTTTTAGAGATGATCGGGTGATGCTGGAGGATTATAAAAATAAGCTATAGGTAAGGGTGTGTACGATACCAGCCGACAAACAGATTAAAGACTTGTACCTATAATTGCGATCGCAATTATAGGTACAAATGGGATTTTGGTGGTAGTTTGTGATGAGGGTGAAAGGAGGTTTTAATCATGGCTGAGGAGCAGAAAGAGGCGAAACCGAAGAAGAGGATGACTGCCACCAAGGCGGCGGCTTCCATCGGCCCCATGGTGAAGGAGTTTATCACAGGAACCCTCCAGGCCAAGGCTGAGGGAAAGCAGAAGGTAGCCTATACCTTCATAGTCTGCCATCACGAGGAGATCTTCAGGGCGCTCGATGTGATTCCGGTGTGGACGGAAAATTTCGCAGGCATCTGCGGCGCCAAGAGAGATGCAGAGAGATTTCTTCAACGAGCAGAATCACTCGGCCTCTCCCGCTCCTTGTGTACGTATGCCCTTTGTGGTATCGGTTTTGATCAGTGGAGGGAAGAGTTAGGCCAGATGCCTCCAGATGCTCCCTGGGGCGGGCAGGTCAGGCCTGACTTCATGATCTCAAGTGGTCAGATCCTCTGCGATCCGAGAGCGAAGTGGTATCAAGCTTCTCAACAATTCATGCCGGATGTTCCTATCTATAATATTGATCTTCCCTATCCCCTGTTTCAGATCAATCGTGACCACCGGGAGGTCCTCGGGTATTACCATCAATATATCGTCAAGCAGTTGCGCGGGCTGGTGGCCTTTATCGAAGAGCAGACAAAGAAGAAGATGGATTATGACCGGCTGAGGGAGCTGGTGAAGTTAAGCGATAAGACATGGAACCTGATCGAAGAGACCTACGATCTTCGAAAAGCAGTACCTTGCCCCATGGGAACGGGTGATGCCATGAATACCATGGTGCCGATTAACTTCATGATGGCCACCCAAAAGGCTTATGATTTCTTTGTCGACCTTAAGAAGGAACTGGAGGAGAAGATCGCCAAGGGAGAAGGGGAGGTTGAAAATGAAAAATACAGGCTCATGTGGGGGGGAGGATTGCCTGCGTGGTATGCGCTGAACGATTTCAACTATTTCAATAGCAGGGGAGCTTCATTCCCTGCGGAGACGACTTATCGAATGGTTGCTCCTCTTAGCCAGATGGATCTTCCCGAGACCAAAGATCCCATCGAGCACCTGGCATGGAGATGGCTCGGATACTGGACCTTCTGGTTTGACAGAGCGAAGAAGAGGCCGGGGTCTGAACCCGATGTGGAACGGTTAATCAACCGAATCGAAGAATACAAGATTGACGGCGTGGTCATGCATGAAGCCTTCTCCTGCCGGACCTGGCATGTGGGCCTCATCTGGCAGTTGAACCATCTTGCAAAGATTTATAAACCCATCCCTGTCTATATGATGGGAAAGGATGGAAAGAAAGAGAAGGTTTTGAGAGAGCTTCCTTCGCTGATCCTGGAAAGCGATATCATCGACATCACCTCTTATTCAGAGGTCGATACGAGAAACAAGATCGATGCCTTCATCGAAACCCTTGAATCGATTCGACTGAACAAAGCCGCCTAAGAAGAAGGTTAAGGTCAAGGTTTAGGTTGAGAGATTTTGAAGTGAATTTTTTCTTTCCTTAACCTTAGCCTCAACCTCAACCTCAACCTTTGAGAGATCCTATTGACAAACTATTTTGCTGGTATTGATATTGGTTCAACGATGACGAAGGTGGTGATCCTGAACCAGGGGATCGTCGCCTCGATCATCGGCCCTACGGGTCCCGGTCAGCGCCGTCTGGCCAATAAGGTCATGGAAGAAGCGCTGAAGAAGGCCTCCCTTTCCTTCTCCCAAATCACCTATATTGTTTCCACAGGGTACGGAAGGATTAACGTCCCTTTTTCCGACAAACAGTTCACAGAGATTACCTGCCATGCAAAAGGGATTGTCCATCTCTTCCCCCGGGCGAGGACAATCATTGACATTGGCGGACAGGACGCAAAAGGGATCAAGATCGATTCTTCAGGAAAGATCGTTGATTTTGTGATGAATGATAAGTGTGCGGCTGGCAGCGGCCGATTCATCGAGGTGATTGCCGATACCCTTGGTGTTCCTCTGGATCAGGTAGGTGAGCGTTCCCTTCAAAGCAAGAACCCCGCGAAGATCAGTAATATCTGCACGATATGGGCACAGCAGGAGGTGGCATCGAGTCTGGCAGAGGGAGTGTCTGTTTCGGATCTTCTTGCCGGCATTCATCAGTCGCTTGCGGATAGGATTGTGCGAATGGTCAGCCGACTGAAAGTGGAGAGAGAAGTGATTGTGACCGGGGGCGGGGGAAAGAACAGGGGGTTGCTTCAAGCTCTTTCGGAGCAGTTGGGACAGGAGGTTTTGGTTCCTGAGGAACCTCTGCTCACCGGAGCCCTCGGCGCCGCCTTAATGGGCAAGGAGATTGCAGAAAAAGCTAGACAGGATCAGACACCACTCGAAACCAAAGAACGCATCTTAGAAGTCGTTGAAATTCTGTAATGACATCATTTAAAAATTCTCTTCCGACTCCAAATTCTTGAAATACCGAATTACCGTTGTCTGCCCCCATATCACTTAAGCATGCATTTGAAAAAGATTGCTTTTTCCCCTATCTGGTGTAGAATATTCAGGGTAGGGAGGTTCATATTTCTATAAACAATATTGAAAACCTGAAAGAAATAACGTAAAGCCGAAAAGCAAAGGATTATGAAACCCATCAAACCTAATGTCCTCCTGAAGGATCTGCGAGAGTTAATCGAAGAGGCAAGGCAGGATGTTGCGCGACAGGTCAACTCTGCGCTAGTCTTGCTTTACTGGCGAGTCGGTAAACGCATCCATCAAGACATCTTAAAAGAGAAACGAGCTGAGTATGGGAAACAAATTTTGCACACACTGTCGGCACAATTGGTTTCTGAGTTCGGATCAGGCTTCACAGCAAGAAATCTTTCCAACATGGTTCGATTTGCAGAAGTTTTCCAAGACGAAAAGATTTTGCACACAGTGTGTGCTAAATTGAGCTGGAGCCATTTTCGGCTGATTATATATCTTGATGATGACCTCAAGCGTGATTTTTATACCGAGATGTGTCGTTTAGAGGGATGGAGTGTCCGAGCCCTCGAGAAGAAAATCTCCGGCATGCTATTCGAACGTACGGCACTCTCGAGGAAACCTGATAAATTGATTCGACATGAATTGGATGAACTTAGGACAGAAGACAAACTCACGCCAGACCTGGTCTTTCGTGATCCGTATTTTCTCGATTTTCTTGGACTAAAAGATCGTTATCTTGAAAAGGACGTTGAAGATGCGATCATGCGTGAGATGGAACATTTCATCCTGGAGTTGGGTATTGGCTTCACCTTCGTTGCAAGACAAAAACGTATCCAGGTCGATAGCGACGATTACTACCTTGACCTGCTTTTCTATCACCGGGGACTCAAGCGGCTGGTAGCGATCGATCTCAAGCTTGGTGATTTCAAGCCTTCTGATAAAGGGCAGATGGAACTCTACTTGCGCTGGCTGACCAAGTATGAACAGAAGCCCGGCGAGGAAGCCCCTATAGGACTCATCCTGTGTGCAGGCAAGAAAAAAGAGACGGTAGAGTTGCTGGAACTTGAAAAGAGTGGTATCCGCGTGGCATCGTATTGGACCAAAGTCCTGCCGCGGGAGCTTCTCCAGAAAAAATTGCATGAAGCCATTCTGCACGCACGCAACCGTCTGGCACAAACGGGAACTATTAGCGACAAAAAACTTCTTGAACATTGATCAATTTGGGAAGAAGTCAGTTTTTATAAAAAATTCTTATAAAAAGGAGGGACGGACGATGGGAAAGGCGAAAAAAGTGAAGGAGATCAGTTTTGAGATGCCCAATAGGGTCGGATTGCTCGCGGAGGTGACGGCAGCCATTGCCGGAGCGAAGGTGAATGTCAATGCCATCTGTGCGTATGGGATGGAAGGGACCGGCTATTTTATGCTGACGACGAACAGCAATGCAAAGGCGAAGAAAGCCCTTGCTCCCTTAGGCGTGGCCATTGAGGAAAGGGATGTGGTTGAGGTGGAGGTGTCTGACAAACCCGGAGAGTTACAGAAGATTGCAAAAAAGGTTGCTGATGCAGGCATTGATATTGAATATATGTACGCCACCGCCGGCTCGGGCAAAAAAGAGACCTGTATTTTTCTGACCTCCGATAATGTAAAGGCGATCAAGGCAGTTAATAGATAGAAATGTATTTATTAACGATCTCAGAATAGAATTGACATAAGCATTGGAAAATTTCCCCTCCCCCTCTTTGCTAAATCCCGATTTATCGGGACCTTAGGCAAAGGGAGGTCAGGAGGGATTTTACAAATCGATTTCGTTACTATTTTGAGATCATTAATATATCCATGAATGAAGGGAGTATGAAAGATGATCAGTGTCGTTGCATCGATTCGTGTGAAAGCGGGAAAACGTTCAGAGTTTCTCCATATTTTTAAGGCCAATCTCCAAAAAGTCAGGCAAGAAAAGGGATGTATCGAGTATTTCCCGGCGGTTGATGTTGATTCCGGCTTACCTCCGCAGACCCTGGATGAGAATATGGTCACGATCATTGAGAAATGGGAGAGTGTCGAAGCTCTCCGTAATCATCTTGCTACGCCTCATATGCTGGCCTATAGGGAGAAAGTCAAAGACATCGTAGAGAATCTCTCTCTCAAGGTCCTTCAGGAAGCCTAAGCCCTGTTGCTGCTTGGATAAAAGACACCATATCTCGTCCGTTGGGGGTCTATCCTCCGATCGACACAAAGGGTTAATCATTTCGAAGATCGAATGAAATGCAACGGGGTAAATTGAAAGGCATGTTCTTTGTCATTATTTCGGCGATCGCTTTTGGAGCGATCGCCATTTTTGCGAAGACCGCCTACAGCGCGGGGTCGGATCCGATCAGCGTGCTCTTCTTTAGGTTTTCGATTGCCTCTGTTGTCATGGTCCCATGGATGATTGCCCGAAACATCCCGTTTCCTCGAGGGCGCACACTCCTCGGTCTGATATTGATGGGTGGAATCGGGTATGTCGGTATGTCGTTCTGTTATTTCACCTCCCTGACCATGGCCTCCGCGGGTCTGGTTGCCATCTTACTCTACCTCTATCCGGCGATCGTCACCATCTTTTCAGCCCTTCTCTTTAAAGAGAGCATCAGAGGACTAAAGGTTCTTGCCCTGATTCTGGCATTGGCAGGAACCTTTCTCACGATCGGACTGAGCGGAGGAGGCCAGCCGCTTGGCATTGCACTGGCGATGACCGCCCCTTTTATCTACTCTGCTTATATCCTGGCCGGCAGCAAGTTAACGAAACAGGCTGGCGTTTTAATGACCTCGACAGTTGTTATCCTATCCGCAAGCGTTGTCTTTGGCATTCTTGTCCTCATCCAGGGATTATACCTTCCTAGGACGCTGCCAGGCTGGGGAAGCGTTGTAGCCATTGCACTTGGGTCAACGGTGATTGCGGTGAGCACTTTTTTCGCGGGCCTTGAGCGAGTCGGTCCAACAAATGCCTCGGTCCTCTCAACATTTGAACCTGTCACCACAGTGATCCTTGCTTTTCTCTTCCTCGGCGAAGAGATTGGACCGATGAGGATCTTCGGCGGCATTCTTATCCTTGGCGCCGTCATCCTGTTAGCCAGAAGTGAATTTAAAAAACTTCCTGTTGAGGAATCCCATGTCAACGCTGGATAAGATTTTAAAATTGGGTCATCCAAAGCTTTACGAGATATCAGAACCCATTGTCCAGGAGGATATAAAAAGCCTGAATAAAATCGTTGAGGAATTGAGCGATATCCTCAAGGAATTCAAGGAAACCTATGGTGCAGGAAGGGCAATGGCTGCACCGCAGATCGGCGTGATGAGGCGACTCATCTATATGAATATCACCGAACCCATCATCCTCATCAACCCGGAATTGTTCGATTTGAGCGATGAAAGATTGGAACTCTGGGACGATTGCATGTGTTTTCCAAACCTACTGGTCAGGGTTCGTAGACACAAGAGGTGCAAGCTGAGATTTCTTAATCCGGATTGGAAAGAAGAAATCTGGGAACTAAAAGACGACCTCTCCGAGCTGTTGCAGCATGAAGTAGATCATTTAAACGGGATACTAGCCACCCAGCGAGCAATTGATGATAAATCCTTTGCCTGGAGGTAAAATTGGTGTTAAGGTAGGGCAGAGGGATATAAAATGAGAGACATCACACAACTCAGGCCGAAAGAAATTCGGAGCTTCATCCGGAAAGGAAAATGGGATGAGCCCACCGCTGGGTTGGCTATGGGGTATGCCCAGGCCAATCTGGTTATCCTGCCGGAGAAATATGCATTCGACTTCCTTCTTTTCTGCCAGAGAAATCCAAAGCCCTGTCCTTTGCTGGAGGTCCTGGAGCCGGGAAAGTTTCAAACCGAATTTTTATCCCATGATGCGGATATCCGGACGGATATTCCACGTTATAACGTCTATCGAAGAGGCAGGCTGGAATCTACCGTCAAAGAGATCAGAGATATGTGGAAGTTCGATTGGGTGACCTTCCTCCTGGGTTGCAGTTTTTCTTTCGAAGAGGCTTTAATGCGGGCGAAGATTCCTGTCCGACATATAGAAGAGAATAAGAATGTTCCAATGTTTATCACTAACATTTCTTGTAAGTCCGCAGGCGTTTTTCATGGACCTATGGTGGTGACGATGAGGCCCATTTCTCCGGATAAGGTCAGTAGGGCTGTGCAGATCACCTCCCGCTATGTATCTGTTCATGGGGCTCCTGTCCACATTGGTGATCCTTTAAAGATTGGAATTAAGGACCTAAAGAAACCGAACTTCGGAGATCCGGTGACTGTGAAGAAGGATGAAGTTCCGGTCTTCTGGGCATGCGGAGTCACACCGCAGGCGGTTGTAATGAAGGCCAAACCCGATCTCTGCATCACTCATACACCCGGTCATATGTTTATCTCAGACCTGCTCAACGAGGAGTTGGCCCATTTTTGATCAATGAATTTGAGAATAGAATCTCTAACCCCCCTTCATCCCCCCTTAAACTAAGGGGGGAATAGAGGGGGGTTACGGATTTTCATTGATCGCGGGCACCTTCCGGGCATGGGGCATTATTAAAAAATATTTAGACCAGAAAGGGACATCCGATGGAGAAAAGCGAAATCTACAAAAAGCATAAGGAATATCTGGCTCCCTGTGTGACTCACTATTATCAGGAACCTGTGATTTTTGACCGAGGGAAGGGAAAGTATCTCTATGACATCGACGGCAAAGAGTATCTCGATTTCTTCGGAGGAATTGTCACGATCAGCGTGGGCCATTGTGACGAGGAGATCACGGAAAAGGCCTGTGAGCAGATGAGGAAGCTTCAACATACCTCCACCCTCTACCCCACCCTCCCCGCCATCTTGCTTGCGGAGAAACTGGCGCAGATCACTCCGGGGAGATTACAAAAATCCTTCTTCACCAGTAGCGGAACCGAAGCGGTTGAGACCGCTGTTCTCATTGCGCAGCTTTATACGAAAAACAATGAATTGATCGCCCTTCGCCATTGCTACAGCGGATCATCCCTGTTGACGATGAACATTACCGCTCATCAAAAATGGCGTCTCGGAGGAAGTCTCGTTCCGGGCATCAAACACGCCCACAATGCCTACTGTTTTCGATGCGCCTTCGGAAAGGAGTATCCTGATTGCGATCTTGAATGTGCGAAGGATTTGAAGGAACTGATTGAGACCACGACATCGGGTGGGCCTTCAGCTTTTATCGCGGAACCGATTCAGGGCGTAGGAGGATTTATCACTCCGCCCAAAGAGTATTTCAAAGAGGTCGTCTCCATATTGAAAAGGTTCGGGGGACTCTTCATCTGCGATGAAGTTCAGACTGGCTGGGGAAGGACCGGAGGAAAGATGTTTGGTATCGAACACTGGGGAGTTGAGCCGGATATCATGGTCATGGCAAAGGGAGCAGCCAATGGTTCCCCGGTCGGGATCACCATTGCCACGCCAGAGGTGGCAGATAGCCTTAAAGGTTTTCACCTCTCCACCTTTGGTGGAAATCCGGTAACTTCCACAACGGTTCTGGCTACTATCGAAGCCATTGAGAAGAGAGAACTGGTTCAGAACGCTGAGGAGATGGGTTATTTTTTGAGAGACCGGTTGGAGGGATTGAAAGAGAAATTCAAAATCATCGGCGAGGTCAGGGGAAAAGGTTTAATTCAGGGGATGGAAATCGTCAAGGAAGGAAAAGCGCCTGCTCTGGATCTGGTCAATGAGATCTTTGAGGGGACAAAGAGAGAAGGGCTTCTCATCGGAAGAGGCGGTCTCTACGGGAATGTCATACGGATCACACCGCCGCTGACGATTGAGAAGGGTGAAATTATCAAGGCGGTTCAGGTTTTGGACAGGGTTTTGGAGAAAGTTGGTTAGAGAGGTTTAAAAACAACTAAATGCTCTCTTAGATTACATAGATTTTTAAAGATGATTCCAGAGATTTCTATGTGGTTTGACAATCGATGACGATTTGGATAGTATTTTAAAAAAATGGGATTGTAGGATTCATGTAGCGTCCCGATTTAGTCGGGACGAAATTCGCCCCCAATAAATGAGGGCGCTACAATAAAACAGATGAGGAGGGAGAGATGAAAAAGTTTCTGGTGATGAGTTTAATCCTTTTTGCCTTTGCTCTTTATACAACGGCCGTCCATGCTCAGTCCACGCCGGTCTCAGGAGGATCGCTCACTATTGCCCAGGGTGTTGAGCCTCCAGGATTGGACCCCACCATTGCCACCTCGGCAGCCATCCCGAGGGTTGTCTATGGCAATGTGCTGGAGGGTCTGGTCAGGATCGATCGGACTGGAAAGATTATTCCGGCTTTGGCGAGCAAATATAAGATCTCCAAAGATGGAAAGGAATATATCTTCTCTCTGAAGAAGGGCGTCAAGTTTCACGACGGGAAGTCTTTTGATGCAGAAGATGTGAAGTTCACCTTCGGACGGCTGATGGATCCACAGGTGACCATTCCCAACAGGAGATATTATCAGGATATCGAGTCAATTGAGGTCGTAGATCCTCAGACCATTAAGTTCAAATTGAAGAATGCGAACTCGATGTTTCTCTTCAATCTGGCGAGGCCCGATTCTATCATCATCCACAAAGAGGTAGCAGAAAAGCTGAAGACCGCACCCGTGGGAACAGGACCTTTTAAATTGATGGAATGGGTGCGAGGAGACCGCATTGTTCTGGAAAAGTTTGCAGCCTATCACCGAAAAGGTTTTCCATATCTCGATAAGGTCACTTTTAAATTTATCGGTGATCCCAGTGCACAGATCGCCAGTCTGCGGGCAGGGGATATTGATGTCATTGGGTATGATGTGAGTCCGGAGAATGCCCTCCTGCTGGAGAAGGACCCGAAGTTCAAGGTTTACAACGGTTATACAACGACAGAGGTTATCTTATCGACCAATAATTCGAGAAAACCTTTCAATGATGTCCGGGTACGAAGGGCCATGGCCCATGCCATTGACCGGTCAGCACTGATCAAAGGAGCCATGTCAGGATATGGTACGCCCATTGGAAGCCACATGGATCCAGGTAATCCTAATTATATTGACCTGACCTCCGCTTATCCTTACAATCCGGAGAAGGCCAAACAGCTTCTTGCTGAAGCAGGTTATCCGAACGGTTTTGAAGCAGTGATCAAAGTTCCGGAGCGTTTTGCCTATGCGAAACGTTCGGGTGAGATCATTACAGATATGCTTTCCAAAGTGGGTATCCAGTTAAAGATCGAACTGACAGAATGGGGGCAATGGATTGACAGGGTCTTAAGGAATGCGGACTTCGATCTCACGGTGATCGGTCACTCGGAGCCATTTGATATCGACATCTATGCCAACCCGAAATATTATTTCCGTTACGACAACCCGAAATTCCAGGAGACGCTTAAAAAGGCAGAGATGGAGCCTAATCCGAAAAAGAGAAAAGAGATCTACGTTTCCCTTCAGAAGATGATTGCCGACGATGCAGTCAACGGGTTCCTCTTTGTCATGCCCAGCCTCCCAACGATGAAGAAAGAGGTGATGAACTGGTGGAAGGACTACCCCATGACCGCTCAGGATGTGACCGAGGTCTGGATACAAAAGTAAAAGATGAATTTCGAAATTCGAAGCACGAAATTCGAAACAAGCACGAATGCTCAAATTTTACAATGGGGTTTTCGTATTATTTTTTGAAATTAGAATTTTAGATTTGTTTCGGATTGGTCCTAAGAGGACGCTTCGCCCGAAATTCGGATTTCGGATTTTTCATTGATGGGTGGGCCTGAGGTAATCCTTTTCAACTTCGGGCCTTTTCTTTCCCTACAAGAAAATGGCAGCCTACCTCCTCAAACGAACTCTCATCCTTATTATCACCCTCCTTCTCGTCTCTATTGTCATCTTTGCCATCCTGATGGTCATCCCAGGCGATCCTGCGCAGATCATCCTTGGCATCAACGCTACCCCCGAAACCCTAAGAAGTTTAAGACAGCAAATGGGGTTGGATCGTCCTGTGATCGTTCAATACCTCAGTTATATGAAACATCTGGCCCTGGGCGATCTTGGCCGGTCGATCACCTATGATGTTTCGATCACTTCGCTGATTTTTTCCCGTCTTCAGGTGACCGTTCCGCTGACCATTCTCTCGATGATTTTTGCTCTTCTCATCTCCATCCCGACAGGGATCTACTCCTCTCTTCATCGAAACCGAATGGGAGATTATGGGATCATGGTCTTCTCACAGATCGGCCTGGCTGTGCCTGCCTTCTGGGCAGGTATTCTCCTGATTCTTCTCTTTGCAGTCACGCTTCACTGGTTGCCGGCAGGTGGATTCCAGACCTGGCAAGTGAATCCATTCAAGGCATTGCAGTCCCTTCTCCTTCCTGCCTTCTCACTCGGATTTGTGCGGGCTGCGGTGCTGACCCGGATGACCCGATCCTCTATGCTCGAAGTTCTTGGTGAAGATTATATTCGCACGGCCCGAAGCAAAGGCCTTTCGAAAACGATGGTTGTTTACAAGCATGCGTTCCGGAATGCGATCATCCCGGTTGTGACGATTGTCGGGCTTCAGGCAGGAGACCTATTAGCCGGAGCGATCATCATTGAGAATGTCTTCCATCTTCCCGGTGTGGGAAGATTGGTTTTTGAGGCGATCGGCCAGAGAGACCTTCCGGTAATCCAGGGAGTCGTACTTCTAATTGCGGTTATGATCGTGATTATCAATTTTGTGATTGATGTGGCCTACCGTTACCTTGACCCAAGGATTCGGTATGGATGATGTTATTGCAAATTGCGAAAGGTGAAATCCAACATTTTAAGACAGGAATGAAACCTTGGTTTGTCACCCTGAACTTGTTTCAGGGTCTAACGATTTCTGAGGTTCTTAAACCAGATGCTGAACCAAGTTCAGCATGACACAGAGAAAAAAATGGTTATTCATCGTCCATTTCGAAACATCAACTTTACGATTGGATTTTTGATCACCCTGATCATTCTTCTGACTGCCCTTCTCAGCTTTGTCTATACTCCCTTTAATCCGAACCGGATGAACCTCTCCGAACGATTTCAGGCTCCGGGCAAATATCACTGGCTGGGAACGGACCAATACGGAAGGGATATCCTGAGCCGGGTGATGAAGGGAGCGGTCAATTCGATCATCGTGGGTCTGGTTGCGGTTTCCATTGGCATGGGGTTTGGAATTTTTCTCGGCTCACTTGCTGCTTTTTATAAAAAATGGATAGATGAAACGATCATGAGGATTTCAGATGTCCTCTATGGATTTCCAGCAGTGCTGAGCGCAATCCTCATTACCTCCATTCTGGGGCCCGGGGCAATCAATAGCATGATCGCGATCGGGATCTTCAACATACCCATCTTTGCGAGGTTAACTCGTGCCACTTCCCTCTCCATTTGGGAAAGGGATTATGTGACCTCGGCCAGGGCCATCGGCAGAAGCGATGCAGGGATCATCTGGAAGTATATCCTTCCCAACATCCTATCCTCTCTCATTGTTCAGGGCACGGTTCAGTTTGCCATTGCCATCCTGGCAGAAGCTGGCCTGAGCTATCTTGGACTGGGAACCCAACCACCTCATGCGAGCTGGGGAAGGATGCTCAATGAGGCTCAGACCTTTATGGGAACCTCCCCTTATTTAGCCATCTTTCCGGGGTGCGCCATTGCCCTTGCTGTATTGGGATTCAATCTCCTCGGAGATGGATTGAGGGATATGCTTGATCCGAAGTTGTCGAGAATTCAGAGAGGGATATGAAAAGGATGTAAGAAGTAGGGAGTCATTCGGATGAGGTTTTAAATTCCAAATCCCAAATTTCAAATTCCAAATAAGCTCCAAATTCCAATTTCAAATGACCAAAAAGGTTTTGTTTAGGATTTTGGAGATTGGAATTTATTTGGAATTTGGTGCTTGGGATTTGGTGCTTACAAATGGCTAAGTGCCATTAAAGTAGAAAAAGCCTTGGAGGGAGATCTTGAAGATCGATCAAGTACTAAAAGTTATCAAGCGGGAAGAATTGATTAACCTGACGCAGGAGCTTATTAAAATTCCGAGCGTAAGGCGCCAGGATAGCGGGAGTGAAGAGAAAGTTGCCCTCTTCGTTGCCCATTATCTGGAGGAGATGGGACTCGATGTGGTGGTTGAAGAGGTGGAGCCCGGTTCTCCCAATGTGATCGGAATCCTCCAGGGGCAAGAAGAGGGGCCCTGCCTGATGTTCGAATGCCACACCGACGTCGTCACCGAGGGCGATCCTTCGGAATGGAAGTACGATCCCTATGAAGGAAAGCTCATCGGGAATCGAATTTATGGAAGAGGAGCTTGCGATACAAAGGGGAATTTAGCGGCAGCCCTAAAAGCTGTGGAAGCGATCTGTCGATCGGGCGTCCCTTTCAAGGGCAAGATTCTTCTGGGCATACTGGTCGATGAAGAAGGGCTGATGCGAGGGGTGAAACATTTTATCCGTCATGGGTGGGCCAACCATGTGAATGCAGCCATCATCTGCGAGCCGGTGGACAACCATCTCTGCATCACACAGAAGGGAGCGCTTCGCGTTGAATTGGTCACCACAGGCAAGATGAGCCACGGAGCCATGCCTCTGTCCGGCCTCAATCCCATTCCTCCGATGGTGTCTATTCTTGAAAAGATGAAACAACTGGAAGAAGAAGAGATCGAACGACTTGGAAAAGATTCTTTCCTGGGATATCCGAGCGTCACTCCAACCGTGCTTCAGGCTCCCATGAGAGGGGAACCCCAACTCAATGTCGTCCCTTATCAGTGCAGGGCACTGCTCGATATCCGGACCATTCCCGGTCAGTCTCACGAAACATTGAAGAAGCAGTTAGAGGATATTGTGAAAGAGGAAGAGAGATCCATCCGTGAAAGCCTTGATTCCGGTCCTGACCGAGAGATCAGGGAGAGCCTTGAAAAGGGGCTCTCAAAGGGGATCTCTTTTCAGGCGATGGTCAATATCTTTGAAGATCGTCCCTGGACCAAGACTTCAAAAGAGGAACCGATTGTACAGGCTGTTTCAAGGGCCTATCGTTCCGTCACCGGAGAAGAACCGATTTATGATGGTGTGCCTGGCGCAACGAATGGCACATTTCTCACAGCATGGGCAGGAATTCCGATCGTCACCCTGGGTGCGGGGAAGCGCATGATTCCCCATCAGAAGGATGAGTGGGTTTCGGTGGAGGATCTCTGCCTCACAGCAAAACTATATGCGGCCAGCGCCCTCGAATTTCTGACCAGATGATGGTTTAATAGAAACGCATTAAATAAGATGCTGAACCAAGTTCAGCATGACAAGCAAAAGTATGTCATTCCGAACCTGTTTCGGAATCTCGAATTTGGGCATGAAGAGATAAATTGCATTTGTATTAATGTCCTATCTTATTTAAGGAGAAAGCAAAAATGGCGGCGAAGTTTTTCAGCGAAAGGAATTTGAGATTTTTACTTTATGAAGTTTTTGATGTTGAGGCGTTAACCCGATACGATGCCTATAAAGAATACGATGCTAAAACCTTCAATATGGTTTTAAAGGCAGCGATGGAACTGGCTCAAGGGCTTCTCTATCCAGTGTTTCAGGAAATGGATCAGCATCCACCAGAATTAGTCGGTGATCAGATTAAGGTTCATCCTTCCATAAGAAAGTTTTTAGAGGAATGTGGCCAAGGGGGCTGGATTGGCCCCCGAATGCCTATTGAGTGGGGAGGACAGCAGCTTCCCCAGATGATTACGCATACGTGTGAATTCATTTTTGCCGCAGCCAATTACTCCGCTTCTGTCTATCCTGGTTTGACCACAGGGGCTGCTCATCTCATTTTAAGTTTTGGGAACGAGGAGATGAAAAAAATCTATCTTCCCAAGATGCTTTCTGGAAAGTGGCAGGGGACCATGGCCCTGACAGAGTCCGAAGCCGGAAGTTCACTCGCTGACATTACGACCGAAGCAGAGCCTACGGATCAGGGTTACTATAAAATCAGAGGTCAAAAAATCTTTATCTCCGCCGGAGATCACGATGCCGTCGAAAACGTGGTTCATCTCATGTTGGCAAAGATCAAAGGCGCACCTGCCGGCGTCAAAGGAATTTCTCTTTTCGTTGTACCCAAGAAGCGGTTGGATGAGAACGGCCGGTTAGTTTCTAACGATGTCGTCACTTCTGGCATCTTTCACAAGTTGGGCTATCGAGGGTCTCCCATTGCCCAACTCAGTATCGGCGACAACGACGACTGCCATGGTTTCCTGGTGGGTGAACCTCATCAGGGACTCCTTCAAATGTTTCAAATGATGAATGAGGCACGCATTGGAGTCGGGATCGGAGCCGCAGCCATTGCCTCGGCTGCTTATTACGCTGCGTTAGATTATTCAAAGAAACGACTCCAGGGAAGAAGACTGTCAACCAAGGATCCTGCTGTTCCACAGGTTCCCATCATCGAACACCCTGATGTGAAACGCATGCTGCTTTTCCAACGGTCCGTTATGGAAGGTTCTCTCGCCCTCCTGATGCAATGCGGTAAATATGCTGACCTCGCAGACGTTCTTACCGGAGACGAAAAGGAGAGGAACGAGCTTCTGTTAGACCTCTTAACGCCGGTTGCTAAAAGCTACCCGTCGGAAATGGGTCTGCTTTCCATCAGCCAGGGCTTACAATGTCTGGGTGGATCAGGCTACTGCGATGACTACCCATTGGAGCAACATTACCGCGATATGCGGATTCATCCGATTCATGAGGGAACCACGGGCATTCACGGATTGGATCTCTTGGGCCGAAAGGTCGTGATGAAGGGCGGGAGGGCATATAAACTCTTTCTCGAAGAAGTGCAGAAGACCATACGAGAGTCGGAAACGCTTGAGACGCTTCAGTCCAATACGCAAAAACTTAAAGATTCATTGGCCCTGCTTCAAAAAGTGACTTCCCATCTGATGGGGGTCAGGGAGAAAGGAATCCCTGAGCTCTTTTTGGCGGATGCAACCCTCTACTTAGAGCTCTTTGGAATCGTCAGTGTAGCCTGGCAATGGCTTGTCCAGGCCACGGTTGTGGTGAAAGCCCTGAGGAATGGCCTGGGTGATGCAGAAGTAAATTTTTATAACGGAAAGTTGTTTGCTTTTCGATATTTCTTTGAGTATGAACTTCCGAAGATCGAGGGGTTGGCAAAGCGTTTGATGAACAGCGATGGGTTGACGGTTGACATCAAACCCGAACTTTTTTCAGATTGATGTATTATTTTACCCTCTTATTTCGACTCTTCCGGGTTTTGTGTGGGTGATTTCCCCTTCTTGTATTCCCCTCTTAGCTTAAGGGGGGATGAAGGGGGGTTAGGAAGATCATTGAGGCCTTTCGAAATGATTTATCATGAAAGCAACGTTTAAAAGGAGTGGAAGGAAATCAGACGGAAGGCATCGCATCTCCGAGACAAGTAACCCCTCCCCACCTTCCCTCGGTTTCGAGTCGCAACGACTTAACCTAAGGGGAGGTTACCCACTCAATTCCCGGATAAACCCTTATTTATTTCATCGAAACCTGGCCGGATGAATGCTCTGGCATTTGGAAATGCTTTCTCCACCGCTTCCCTTAAACTGTCGAGAAAGGCGATGATGTCAATCACTCCCTTTTCATCATCCGTGAAATAGTGGCGAATCACTGCCCAGGCCCCAATCGAGCGGTCAATGGCGATGAGTGCTATCTTTGCTGAACCATCAGAATCTTTCGGAAATTCGTCGTCTTCATCCTCTTTTTCAACGATTCCTCCCCGGACAGCCCGCATCACCTTTGCACAGATAAAGTATTGATACCACCGGATCACCTCAACGGCTTCGTCGAGATCGACTCCGTCCCTTGCAGCAGAAACCGTTTCAAAGAAAAGCGTCTCCTTCTCTTTAAACCAATCTTCCACCGATTCGCTATACTTCTTGGCAGCTCGGGAAAGCAGGTGATTGTTAACAGCCGTATCCTTTGCCTTTAGATCTTCCACATCTTCTTTATCATCCAGTGTATCGAGGTCCACGCCCCACTCTTTTGCGCTCTCTCTCAACAACTCCATCGTTTCCCTGAACGTTTCCGACAATTTATTCCAGAATTTCTCATTCTGGATATCCCGGGATTCAGGATCTGAAAATTTCTCCTCCGACATGGAGAAATTCAGGCACCGGGAAGTCATCTGACACCGTTCACACCATCGGTCACAATAATTATAAATGCCTGAGATGAACCGCTTGTCTTTTGCCAGTTTCTTAAGCCTCTCCCGATTCATAACTACTCCTCTGCAACCGTTTCCTCAGATATAGTTTTTTCCAGCACTCTGAAAAAATTAAGGAGTTTAATCCTCTGGTTCTTTTTGTGACTCTGAATCCCTTTCTTCCTCCATCGCCTCTTCTACCATCTGATCCATATCTTCACCCATGTCTTCCCCCATCTCCTTTCCCATGCGCTTCATCCACTTCGCCATGCTCTTCGGGTCCTTTTCATCGAGGCCGCCCCATTTCGATGGATCGGCCAGGCTTTCCATTCGACTCTCCTCGGAACGGATGACTCTTACCCTGGAGAGGACTCTTGTCATCTTCTTGCTTTTACACCGTTTGCATTGAGGAACAGAAGTATCGTCTGTCCTGATTACCAAGAACTCTGAGATCCTTCCACACTCTTCACAACGATATTCATAAATGGGCATATTGTTTCCTCCCCTTAATGACAAAGAAATATAAGTAGAAGAGATTCAGACCTCCCGTGAGCGAGAGGCAGAGAAACATAATGGGATAATTGGTCAACTGGAGAATGACTCCCATGATTGCCGCTCCTGTACCTGCCCCGAAATCGGAAAAGGCCGTATAAGTGCCAATGGCCGGTCCGTGAGAAGAGCCTGAAAGGTCAATAGCGTAGGCTACCAGAGTAGGGTAGAGGAAAGCATTACCCAGCCCCCAGATCACAGCGACCAGAAAGAACATCGGAAGATTGGAGGAGAAGGCGAGAAGGGCCATGGCAATGATCTGTGCAACCAGGCAGGGAAAGAGAATCTTCTCTCTCGAATATTGGTCGAGTATCTTTCCCCCAAAACCCCTCGCTGAGATCAGGGTGATGGCCAAGACGGCGAAGAAGAGGCCGGGGTTGGAGACCCCGTGATGAAGCGCATAGAGTGGAAAGAAGGCAGTGACCGCGCCCCAGATAAAGCTTCCCCAAAATGCCATGATCGCTGGAGGAAGAGCTTTCCGGCTCAGAAAGGGTTGATCTTTTATGGACTGATTATCCGATGAATCAACCTCCTCGCTTCTTAATTTAAGTGTGATAAAGAGGGAACCAAGGGATAGCCCTACACAGACAATAAAGAGAATGTAGAATTTAAAATAGTTGATGAGGGTCATTCCAAAAGAGGGAGCCAACGCAAAGGCGATGTTGATGGCTAAGTAAAAATAGCTGAGACTCTGCCCCCGGTGTGCTGCCGGGCTGATCCTTGTAACCAGAGTGAAAGAGGAGGTGGCAAAGAGGGCCAAACCGATTCCCTGGAGTACCCTGACGATAAAGAAAGGCCAGAAGGGTTTGGCAATCAGGTAACCTGCTGAGGAGATGGCATAGAGAAGGGTTCCGGCGATCATAAAATTTTTCTCCCCGCCTTTGAGAAGGGCCCTTCCGATGAAAGGCCTGAGGACGAGCGAGGAGACACTAAGCGCTCCTACCAGGACTCCTATGCCCGCCTCCGTGGATCCAAGTTGCTGAAGGTAGATGGGAATAGTGGGGATCAGTATGAAGAAGACAGACGAGAAGGCAACCTGGGCAAAGCAGATGAGAACAAAATCGCGCGTTAATATCTGACGAAGAGCCATACGGTTTTATCTTATTTTATAAAAGTTTCTGTGTAAACCCCGTTAGAAGTAGATCATCGAAACCAGCCTCTCTGCTTTATAATGAAAAATTTCTAACGATTCAAGCAGTGGGGGTTTTCTAACGGGGTAAAGAGGGTCTATAAAACATATAACCAAATTGAAGTGTTGTGCGCGCAAAGGGAAGTTAGGGGCGTAGAGCGACTTCTGAAATCAGGGAAGAAGGATTGGAATTAGTTTGCGATGATTCACGATGAACTGTGAATCCGCCGTTTGGCAAAACACTCAACGGCCAGCGGGAGTAAGTGGGTTCTGCCAGCGTAAATCTTTAAAGCGGGCAAAATCTCCATCCGTAGAACAGAGAATGAGTCCATGCTCGATTGCCAATGCAGCCAGATGGGCATCAGGAACGAGGTTAGCCCGGTTTCCCTGTGTGATGAGGAGGGAACCCAGTATTTCCCGATGTCTCTCTGTAGGTTGAGGAACCCAAACAGGGGAGCAGTTGAGCCAATCCTCCACCTGATTCCAGGCCGTGCCAACTGACTTTGGCCGTTCAAAAACTCGCGGGTTGGACACAAGACGAATAAAGGCTAAAAGGCTGGGCCATGGTAGGCCAACGGGCGCGGTTCCATTCAATTTTTCATCCAGCCAGCCTAAGGCTGGCTCGTGCTGGGGTAGATTGGATACATAGGCATAAACAAGTAGATTGGCATCTACGAGGATCACCGGAAGGATTCTCCTTCTGCTGTGGCGAGGGCCTCAGAGATGTCATCCAGGTTTCCGATCAGGCACCGGCCCAGAGAAACCGATGGAGTTCGGTAGAGTCTCCGGCGAGGTTTGGATGCGATCAACTGCTGAAGGCCACGTCTCAGAGCTTCATTGATGATCGTCTTTAGGCTCATCTTGCGAGTCTGACGTATTCGAAGCAAAGTTGCGGACACATCGTCATCAAGGCTAAGGGTTGTTCTCATACATCATATCATAAGTTAAATGATGTCTTGATGTCAAGATTTTTAAATGACTCTCTGGAGTCGAAGGATTGACTCTTTTGTTCGTTTTTTATAGACTGGTACCATACCATAAAAGAAGGGCATAAGGAGGTTATTCCTGTCGGATGAGCAAAGTATCCCCTCCTGTCCTCACGGGAGTTTTTCCCAGAAAACGGTTGTTTCGCGCGCTTGATCACATGCGGAAACAGCCGATCATTTGGGTTTCAGGACCTGCTGGCTCCGGAAAGACCACCCTCGTTGCAAACTACCTCGATACTTGCAAAATCCCTTGCCTTTGGTATCAGATAGACGAAGGCGACGCAGATCTGGCAACTTTCTTCTTCTATTTGGGAAAGGCAGCAAAAAAGGCTGCACCCCGAAAGAAAAAACCATTACCCCTGCTCACTCCTGAATATCTACAAGGTATTCCCACATTTACCCAACGATTTTTTGAAAATCTTTATGACCGATTTAAAATCCCGTCTACTCTTGTTTTCGATAACTACCATGAGGTCCCTTCTGATTCACCATTTCATGACGTGATCCTCAACGGGTTATCCAGAATTCCTGAGGGAATGAATGTCTTTCTGGTCAGCCGAAGCGATCCTCCTCCAGCTTCAATTCGATTGCGGGCCAGCCATCAGATGAATGTGCTTGGATGGGATGAGCTTCGTCTGACCCTGGACGAGTCGGGTTCCATCCTCCGTTTACGGTCAAAGCGGAAATTTTCAAAAGAGACGATCCGGCACCTACATGATACAACAGATGGATGGGCAACTGGATTGATCCTGATGTTAGAGAGCGTTAAGGGAGGGACTCAGCATCAGGTAGCCGGGAAGCTAACCCCAGAGGAGATCTTTGATTATTTTGGAAATGAACTTTTCAATAAAACGGATGAAGAAACCAGGGAGTTTTTCCTCAAGACAACCTTTCTACCTAAAATGACGGTGAAGATGGGTGAGGCTCTCACTGGCCTACCCCATGCAAACCGTATCCTTTCCACATTGAGCAGGAATAACTATTTCACAGAGAGAAGATTCGATAAAGAGCTTGTATACCAATATCATCCATTGTTCAAGGATTTTCTAATTTTCCATGCAAGAAAAACCTTCTCTCCAAAAGAACTGACAGTTTTGCTCCGCAGCGCGGCAAAACTTCTCGAAGAGGAGGGTCAGGTTGAATCCGCCATTTCGCTCCTTCGCGATGCTGGTGATTGGGAGGGAGTCGCTCATTTAATCATGACGCTTGCACCAACTTTGGTTACGCAGGGAAGATATCGTCCCATGGAGGAATGGTTAGACAGCCTTCCAAAGGACATCATCGAAAATAATCCCTGGCTTCTCTATTGGATCGGAATATGTCGCCTCGTGTTCAACCCACCACAGAGTCAATCCTATTTTGAGAAAGCCTATGAAAAATTTAGGAGTCAAAAAGAAGTAGCGGGAATCATCCTTGCCTGTTGGGGCATTATTCATTCTATTATTTATGGACAGATTAACTTTAGCCCAATGGATCGATGGATACCTGTCCTTGAAGAACTTGGGCATCGTTTCAAGGAATTTCCATCAGAAGAGATTGAACTTCGGTTTGCCTCCTCCTTGTTCTCTGCGTTGTTATACCGACAACCACAGCATTCTGAGATCGAAACCTGGGCAGAACGGGCGCTATCGCTTGCCGAAAGGTCTTTAAACCTAAACCTTAAATTACAAACCATTTCAACCGTCGCATTCTATCGAGTGTATGTAGGCGATTTTGCGAAGGCGCTTCTGGCCATCAACTCCTTAAGGAACTGGTCGCAATCTAAGGAGTCCACTCCTTTAATTCAAATTAGATTGGGAGCTATAGAGGCTGCCTATTACAGGTATGTGGGATTGCATGAAAAGTGCCTAAAGGCGGTATCCGAAGGCCTGGAGTTATCGCGAACCACCGGCATCCATATATTTGACCCAATTTTATTGTATCACGGTGCAACAAGCGCCCTCGGTATAAACGATTATCCAGTAGCCAAAAGATTACTTGAGCAAATGACTTCGTCTCTACGCAGTTACAAATCTTATGACCTCTGCATTTATCATAGTGCGAAAACCCAGGAGGCTTTGTTTCAGGGAGACCGTAGCCAGGCTTTGCTTCATATAGAGCAAGCAACAAAATTGAGGATTGAAACGGGGTTAACTCTCATTACAGGCTGGTGCCAGATACAGAATGCTTATGTCATGCATGCACTTGGAAGGCACCGAGAAGCGGAAGATCATCTGACCCAAGCCTTCAGTTTTTCCCGGGATATCAGGGGCAAAAACAATGAATATGCTGCGCATTTGGCCCAAGCCCACTTTGCCTTCGATCAAGGGGAGGAACAATTAGGCTTGATATCTCTCAGAAAAGCATTTGCTTTAGGAAAGGAAGGTGGATATTTCAGTACCTGGGGTCCCCCTCACCCTTCTGATACCTCCAGGCTCTGCATCAAAGCACTCGAAGCCGGAATTGAGGTTGAATATGTGAAAGAGTTTATTCGCAGATTCCGTATCGTTCCCGACAGGACAGAGCTCCTTTTAGAAAACTGGCCCTGGCCTTTGAAGATCTATACGCTCGGACAATTTTCTGTCTTAAAAGATGGAAAACCGATTCTCTATTCGAGAAAAGCACAGGAAAAGCCTCTCTCAATCCTGAAACTATTAATAATCATGAGAGACAAGGGGATCAGAACGGAGGATATGGCTGACATTCTCTGGCCCGAGGCGAGCGGCGATCTGGCATATCACTCTTTCCAGACGACACTTCACCGGCTTCGCTCGCTGATTGGTTATTCTGAGACCGTGCTGGTCCGGGAGGGACGACTCTCTCTGGATTCCAAACGTTGCTGGGTGGATGCCTGGGCTTTTGAACACCTGCTGGAGGAAGCCGATATCCTGTGGAAAGAAGGAATTGCCCAAAAAGCGATTCAACTCACAGAAAAGGCCTTAGCATTATATCAGGGCCCATTTTTGGGGAAAGAGGGGGAGCAACCCTGGCAGATGCCCGTAAGCGAGCGGTTGCGGAACAAGTTCCTCAGAGGTGTGTCAAGACTGGGCGATTACTGGATTCAGGCAGGGCAATGGGAAACTGCCAGGGATTGCTACCAGAAAGGTTTTGAGGTGGATGACCTATCCGAGGGGTTCTGCAAAGGGCTGATGACATGCTATCACCAACTTGACCAGAGAGCCGAGGCCCTGTCGCTTTACCTGCGTTTTGAGAAGAGGCTTAAAGCGGTCCTCGGGATTGAACCCTCCGAAAAAATAAAAGCTTTTAGAGACGCATTAACCAAGAAAATGCAGAGCGCATAGCGCATCCGTCCTTTACATTGCTCTCCCCCTCTTAGATAAGAGGGGGTTGGGGGGAGTTAGTGATCTCCTCCTTTTTAAAAACCATTAACATCTTGAAATTACTTGTCTATCCTATTCTCCTACCTTTCCACATCCAACCAGTTTAATCCCTGTAAAAAATATTTTTGAATATGTGACTTATATGTAACTGGTTCTGTGATATAGAGCAGGTAAACGATCGAGTTACTGGATAAGGGGTTTCTTTTGAGCTCAACTGATTTCTCTCACGACTACATCGTTCGCATCTACCGCTTTGAAAAAAACAAACCCCGAAGCCTGGTCGGGCTCGTTGAGGAAGTTGGAAAAAAGGGAAAGAAGGGCTTTCACACCTACGACGAACTCTGGGAGATTTTGAACTCTCCATTCTCTGACCCTCCCCCGAAGGAAAGGAAAAAGATGAAAGGTTTCAAATGAATAAATCCTTTAAAAACTTCTCAATCTGTACCCGATCTGTACCTCCATCTGTGATAAGAGAAAAATCAAAATCGTTTTCATAAGAAAAGACCCGCTACTTTGTGGGGGGGGAAAAGGAGGTGATATAGGGAGAGGGCATCCAATTTTTTTATTGAATTTTGGTTACTTTTTTGTCCCGCACGAAGCACTATACGGTTAGTCCAGAAAGGAGGGAAAAATGAAGAAAAAATTATTTATCTACTTATTTGTTTCGGTATTGTTCCTCATCCCGCTCCTTACCACTCCAACCTTCGCCGCCGACCCTGTCGTGACATGGAAAGTATATACCCCGTTTACCGAGGGGGTTTGGCTGAATCAGATCGCAAAGAACTGGGCAGAGGATATCTTCCAGATGAGTGGTGGAAGGATGAAAATTGAACTCATCTGGCCCTTCCCAGGAGAATTACCTGCTGAACCTTATAGTCCTGTTCAACGAGGGATCTGGGACGCAAGTCATACGTCCCCAGTCTTTGTCATTCCAAAGTATCCGGCGGCCATCCTCTTTACAGGATCCCCGGCCTTTTTTGACCTTCTGGGGTATTTTACATGGATGCATGCCTACGGCGGCAAGGATCTTTTACAGGAGACCTACGGAAACACTTTGAAAGTATTGCCCGCAGGTATGTATTGGGCAAAAGTTGGGGGTTGGGGCAACAAAAAATTCGAAACTCTCGATGACTTCAAAGGTCGCAAGTACAGTACGACAAATCCTGTCTGGAGAAAAATTATTTCTGAATCGGGAGCGTCCGTGGATGTACTTGCCGGATGGGAATCCACCTTCCGTCTGCAGAGAGGGAATCTTGATGCTGCGGAGAATAGCACTCCCTGGATCGATATGTTGTTGGGGTTTCATAAATTCTCTGAATACTCTTATTTCCCAGGATTGCAGCAGATTGCTGGTTCTCTTGAACTGGTCGTCAACAACTCAAAATGGGAGGCCCTGCCTTCTGATCTAAAGGAAATTGTCAAGGGGGCTTCTGATGCCTCCATGACAAGATCACTGACCAAGTTCTTACTGGATGATGCTAAGGCCGTTAAGGTCATGAAGGATCAAGGGAAAGTCAATGTGGTGAAATTCTCCAAAGAAATGCAGCAGGATATCTTGAATAAGTTTGTCGCCCAATATGATGCCATACCAGATCCGATGTTTCAAAAAGTTTGGAAATCGCAAAAGGAGTTCATGAAAATCTACGTCCCATATATGAAACTCCAACAAGTTGACGCAGAGGTGAAACTTAAGTGAAGGAAAGATGAAATTTTGGAAGAATGGAATAATGGGTAATTTAGAAAACTGTAGCGCCCCCCTGCCTTCGTCCCGAAGGGCGGGACTTCGTGCAGACAGGCATTTACTGAGGGCGAACACACCGTCGGAAATACCTGCATGCCGGCAGACAGGAATGCCGTCGCTACATAATCCCCCTTTAGAAAAAGAGGCGGGGAAGGATTTTAAAAGAGGAGGAAACCAAAATGGCTACAAGAATAATGAATAGAAGAAATTTTATGAAGTCAGGTTTGGCGGGAGTTGGTGGGTTGTTATTGGTTACCTCAAGGCCAAAAGAAACAAAAGCAACACAGCAAAAAATTATTTCCCGGACCCTTGGAAATACAGGAATGAGAGTACCAATCGTCAGTATGGGAATGGTAAGTGTTGGGAATCAAGGTCTTGTTCGGGCTGCTCTGGATGCAGGTATCGTCTATATAGACACTGCCCACACCTATCATCGAGGTCAAAGCGAGGAGTTAGTGGGAGAGGTGGTCAAAGGACGTTCCAGAGAATCCTATGTTGTCTCTACAAAAGTTGGTTTTGGCAGAGCTGCTGCAAGCATGATAACGGGCCTTTATACTGCAGAGGCAACCGAAGAGGCTTTCCTAAAAAATGTGGATGTTAGCCTTAAACGCCTCGGGATGGATTATGTTGACATTCTCTACCATCATAATCCATGGCGAAGAGAATCAGCACTCTACGAGCCCGCTTTGAAAGCAATGGAAAAGGTGAAGAAGAGTGGGAAGGCTCGATTTTTGGGTGTTTCCTATCATCGAAACGAGGTCGAAGTAACTCAGGCGGCCATTGACTCAAAACTCTATGATGTCATTATGATACCTTGCAATTTCAAACAAAAAAATTATGTCGAGGTAAGGCAAGCCATTGCTAAGGCAGCCAATGCTGGTCTTGGGATTGTTGCCATGAAAGTTATGGGAGGGATACCTGCTCAAGACCCATTAAAGCCTTTTAATGCAAGTGCAGCTCTGAAATGGGTCTTACAGGATTCCAATGTTCACACTTCAGTACCCGGGTTTGGTACTTTTGAGGAGATGAAGATAGATCTTGCAGTCATGGAGGATATTACCCTTACCGATTCTGAAAAAGACTATTTGAAGACGGCCTCCATCACTCCCGGTTTATACTGTCAGGGTTGTGGTCAATGTGTGAAACAGTGTATTGCCCAGCTTCCCATCCCTGATTTAATGCGAGCCTTCATGTACACCTATGGCTACCAAAGGCCAGCAATGGCAAAAGAGCTTGTTGTTTCTCTGGGATTGCCTTCCCGGCTTTGTGAGGATTGTGGCACATGTCCGGTGAAATGTTCCATTGGATTTGATGTGCCCCGCAAGATCCAGGATGTGGCGCGGCTAAGAGACGTGCCGGCAGAGTTTATTGTTTGATTAACAAAAAAGCGGTTTGCTTAAAAACAGAAAGGGAGTGGAATAATGAAAACCATCTGGATGGCTATGGGGATTATTGTTTTTTTGTGGAGTCCTGGGACAGAGGCAAAGGACTTCGCATTTCCTGAGATTGCCGGGTGGAAGAAATCCGGGGATGCCCAGACGTTTATTCCCAAAACCCTTTATGAGTATATCAATGGGGCAGCGGATCTCTACTTGATGTATGACTTTGAGGAATTGAAGGTGATGGAATACGAGAACCAAAAGAAAGCCCAACTCACTGTTGATGTGTATCGCCACAAGACTCCACTCCATGCATTTGGAATTTACAGCCAGGAGCGCTTGCCAAAAACCAACTTCCTCGATATCGGAATCCAATGCTATTACGAGGAAGAATTCTTAAATTTTCTGACAGGACCTTATTACGTCAAGATAAGCGCCACCAATACCAGACCCGAGGATCGGGAGGCGCTGATCACCTTTGCTAAAAAGATAGCTGAAAGTTTAGGACCGAAAGGATCGATCCCTTCTCTCATTTCTGTCTTTCCTACCGAGGGAAAAGAAAAATACTCTGAAAAATTTATTGCCAAAAACTTTCTCGGATACGCCTTCTTACAATCTGCCTTTACTGCCGATTACCAGATCCAGAACCGGAAGTTCAAATTGTTTATCATCGAAGGGAAAGATAAGAATGCGTGCAGGGACATGATTGAAAAATACCTCCAAACCATCAAGAGTCCGAGAAAGGACATGGCAGAGGGCCGTCTTACCCTCTCCGACCCCCATCATGGGGATCTTGACCTTCAGTGGCAAGGGAGATACCTCTGGGGAATACTTAATCTTAATGAGGTTTCTCTCCGTCTAAAATATCTTAAGCTTTTTGAAGATAGGCTAACAAAAAAGTGACCAGTGACTAAAGTAATCTAAATTCCCTTAAAAGGCTTCGGTGTCAGGCATTGAATTGTGAAATAGCGAAAAATAATGTGCCAGGACAAGGGGTCAGCCCTTGACACGGGACAAATAGAAATGGCGGACGGGTTCATAATCAAGGTCTTATTCGCTAGTCCGAAACAGGGGCCCGTCCCCCATCCCCCCATCGTTCGCATCTACCGCTTTGAAAAAAACAAACCTCGCAACCTGGTCGGACTCGTTGAGGAAGTGGGAAAAAAGGGAAAGAAGGGCTTTCACACCTACGATGAACTCTGGGAGATTCTAAATTCTCCGATCCCTCCCTCTTCCTCTCTCTACAATGAGAAGAGGAAGTTAAGGGGCCACATGCTTGAGAATAGACGAGGGAAAAGGAGGTGATGGATCAAAGTTGATTCGAGATTGTTGAAGAGGAAGGAGGTTTCATTGCCCGACTTAATCAAAAACCAATTACCAAAAAGGAGGAAACAGTTATGAGTACAAAAAAGATGAACAACATCATTTGGGGATTCATAACTATTTTGGGTTTTATTGTGTTCATTCCGGTCGCTCAGGCGGAAAATATTGACATGATAAGCTGTGGCTCCGGTAATATCAATATCATTGCCGCCGGTGAAGATTTAACCATTATGGCCATGGAAGGGAAAGGAATTAACCTGGATAATTACGGGAATAAAACATTCGATAATATGACCTACCAATATGGAGCCTTGTTTAAAATTGATAAAGGGAATTGGAGCGGGTCCATGCTGATGAAATATATGGATCCAAGCGGAGATTTTTTGGTCGTTGAAATCGCGCAAGTCGGCATGGTTCGGGACGGGAAATTTATTTACGGCACCGGCAAATGGAAGGGAATTTCGGGTGCGTGCAAAGCCGTGCCTAATACGCAAGGTAAACCGATATCACCCGGCACGAATCAGGGTTGCTTCAAGATAACGGGAACCTATGAATTGAAGAAATAGGTATCAAAAAAAACAATTTCTTATATATGGGAGTTATCCGCTCAGTGCGGACAAATACAAGAGAGGTTTTAAGAACGACCACAAGGAATGGTTGTTTTACGGAAAAGAAAGGAGGATGAATTATGCTGTATCGATATTTTGCGGTTTTGTTTCTCCTCGGTATTATTCTCACGGGCAATCTGCCTTTTCATCAACCTGTTTGGGCCGAGACCCTTGTTCACACAACCACGGAAGTCAGGCTCCTATTGGCTTTGCGTGTGGGGCAGGAGGAGCTTCAGAAATTCTTGCCGGCTACCTGGCAGGTAGCCCCACCTCCAGGCGGTCCAATAAAGGATGCCAACCTCTTCGTCCTCTTCATTGACCCGTTGCTCTTCCAAGACCCTCAGGGAAAGCCCGATGTGGGGGCGACCAATCGATACACAGTGCTCGCAGTTCCTGCAAAGCATATGCAGACCGGGGAGGCAGCCACCGTCGTCGTCACTGGCGGCGTCGGCTCTACGACTGCTTCCGCCCCTGGAGCTTACAAAGCAAGCATCTTGGGGACCGTCAAGAGGGAGCAGACGTATAAAGGGGCTAACAGCGAAGGTGGAATCGTCGATGACTTCTGGGAAGTACGAGATGTTCAAGGAGGAACAATGGATCTGCGCATTCAGTACGAGAGAGCCCTCCCTATGCGGACCAAGCTGGACCAGAAGATATATTCCGCTGTGGAACCGACTTTTTACCGAATCTATCGGCAGGATATAGCTATGGATTTGGTTAAGAGCATCCCTGCGGGTGTAGACCACGTAAAAAACTACCGATTCAATGTGGCTATGCCTAAACTAAAAAGCCTATTCAATGGGAACGAGCAGCTTGTGGCGGTTATCGCTTATCCCATGTTCGTGCGGCAGATTTTCCTTCCATAGGGGAAGGAAAAGCGGAGTCCACACTTTTATACATAATTTTAATGAATTACATATATCCACAAAAAGAGGCACGGTTTAAACCGTCATTATTATTTACCAAACTTAAAATTAGTCAAAATCTATTAAAAAGGAAGGAGGGTACCCATGAATACCAAAATTCATTCTACGAGTCGAAGGGGCTTTCTAACAGGTCTGGCTATTGGAGCAGGTGGGTATGTTCTTGGTTCATCGTTGACCCATCCAAAAGAGGCCATGGGGCAATCTATCCAAGGCTCTTTGGATAGAGTTCCAATGGAAACCCGTTGGAGTACTGCCGCTGGCGGATTAGTGATTTGGCAATTCAATTTTTTTAAAAGACTTTTAGATACCGAAGGACGTGAGAAATTTCTCGAGTATATGATGAAGAGCTCTCCAGCGGTAGGGGTACGGAGCAAAGGGTTGGCAGAACGCTTTGGTTTAACTGGCAACGACGCCAAATCAGCGGCTGTAATTATCCCGGCCATCATTACTGTTTATTGGGGCCCCCAGCAAAAATTTGAAATTGAAGAAGCTACCGCGGAAAAAGCGAGAGTGAAATGCCTTGAATGTGGATTTTGGAATTTAATGCAAGCCCAAAAAATAACCGATGACCTTTGCTCTGCTCATTCCCGGTATTTTTGGGAGGGTTTTGTCAAAGCCATGAATCCAAAACTGATTTCAACTCTGGTTAAGGCCCGTCCTCGGGGTGATTCGGTTTGTGAATGGGCGATTGAGCTTAAGGCATGAAATGAAGAAAAGAGATTCTGGAGGAGAGAAGGATAGGGTTTAACCATCTGGATTTTACTTATAATTTGAGAAAATGAGGGACACTTCCCATATTTCTGTTGGGAGTGTCCCATCTCTTTTTCTATTTGGACTCTTTATATTGAATCTTTCCTTTCAACTTTCGAATCCAATCCTTAAAGCTATCGATGACGGTTTTCCCTTAAACGTTACAGCCATTTTTGGTTCATCCGTGTATTGAGTGGGTCACCTCCCCTTAGGTTAAGGGGAGGTGGGGAGGGGTTACTTGTCTTGGAGATGTGACAGGTCGCCTTCTTTCCACCCGTCTGATTTCCCTCCCCCCCTTTTAAACGTTGCTTTCATGATAAATCATTTCGAAAGGCCTCAGTGATCTTCCTAACCCCCCTTCATCCCCCCTTAAGCTAAGGGGGGAATACAAGAGGGGGAAAGTACCCACACAAAACCCGAAAGAGTCCCATTTTTAAAATTCCATTGGGAATTAATTGGGGATGGGCAAAAATTTATAATTTTTTGGTAGTCTGGAATGAAAAGCCACCCCCCTATTGATCAAGGACTTTGGAAATTTCCTCTCTGTGTGATCAAGTTCAACCTAAAAGAGGGTGATCGGGGTTTTAGTTTAAGGCATTGAAAACATTTCACAAATCTCTTTTTTTTCAAAGCTGGCAAATTCCTTATTTTCGACTTAAGATGTTCTCCGACAGGAGGCATCATGGAACCATTA
>Ga0194119_10002297_pt1 | contig 32729 bp, 28 predicted proteins | sample TA2MahC100mmetaG_FD_148620 | JGI IMG/M metagenome (GOLD analysis project Ga0194119, IMG submission 148620) | Freshwater microbial communities from Lake Tanganyika, Tanzania - TA2015018 Mahale Deep Cast 100m | ecosystem: Environmental > Aquatic > Freshwater > Lake | place: Tanzania: Lake...
TGCAGGCTCGATCGGTAGATGACGGAGTGAAACGGGAAGCCGGTTCGAACCTTCAGGGTTCCACGCCGGCGCTGCCCCCGCAACGGTAGATGGGTGGTATCGGTCAACTCGCCACTGTGATCCAGCACGACGTTGGATTGCGGGAAGGCGATCGATGTCGGCGCTTGCCACGCAAGCCGAACCCATGAGCCCGGAGACCGGCCTCGACGACATCCCGGGCTGCGGTGGGCAGACAGGAACGGGTCGGCCCCTATCGGGGGCCGCTTGTTTCCGACAACTCCCCCTCCCGGTAGATCACTTTAAAGGAGTGCGGGTGAGCGCACTCGGGGAGACATTGCGGATGACCTATTCTTCGAAGGCTGCTCAGGCCGTTTACTGCATGATTGGTATTCTGAGCGTCACACTTATATCAGTCCCTCGCGGCTCCGCTGGGACGCTCGCCTCTCGGCAAATCGATTTGCTAGAGGAGGTCATCGTTACGGCGAGTCGCCGGCCCGAGCGTCTGGTCAATACTTTGGTGTCGGCAAGTCTAATAGACCGTAGCACCATCGAAACTCGCCAGTACGCTTCGTTCGCGCAGTTACTTGCAGATCTACCGGGCGTCATCGTGGCAAATAACGGTGGTATTGGTAAAGCGAGTTCGGTTTTTATCCGAGGAAGCGAAGCAGACCACAACCTCGTACTCGTGAACGGCCTGCGTTGGGGCTCGACCACGCTAGGCACAGCCGCCGTGCAGGATCTTCCTCTCGAGTTGGTCGAGCGCGTGGAGATCGTGCGCGGACCGCGATCATCGCTATACGGCGCCGACGCTGTCGGCGGTGTGATACAGATATTCACACGCCGTGCGGCAGACTCGAGTACTCCTCATTGGGATGCACTTGCGAGCTACGGCTCCGCACAGACTCGCAATCTCGCCATGAATACAGCCGCTAGCTCGGAGCACGGATTTTGGCAGTTCGGCGTATCCTCACTTGATTCTGACGGCACTAACTCGTGTCGTGGCTTTGGCGCACCGATTTTTGCTGGTTGCTTCACTGACGAACCTGACGAGGATGGCTATCGTAATACTTCAATTTCCGCGCGTGGCGGTCTTGAGCTAAGTGCGCGCACGACGCTCGAGGGCTTCGCCTCGCTCACCACAGGCCGTGTTGAATTCGATGGTTCATTTCAGAATTCCGCAAAGATCCGTCAGGGCGGTGTGGGTGCATCCCTTGCCCTTCAACGGAACGAGGATCGCCGCCTCGCACTGCAAGCAGGTCGAACAGTAGACGAGAGCCGTAACTTCTCTGGCGGCCACTTCGTATCTCGCTTCGACACTGCGCGCGATTCGGCCTCCGTACAAGCTAGTCAACCGATTACGACGATGCTGTCGGCCGTCATGGGCGCAGACTATCTGCGCGATGCTGTATCAAGCACCACAGCCTACACGGAAGCCTCACGCCAAAACGTCGGTCTCTTTGCCGAACTGCAACAGCAGCTCGGTGCTCATGCAGTACACACCGGACTTCGATATGACGACAACCAGCGCTATGGCGGTAAGACCACAGCCTCCATCGGTTGGGGCTGGAAGTTCAGACCTAGCTGGCATCTAACAGCTACGGCAGGTAGCGGCTTTAAGGCTCCTAGCTTTAATGAATTATATTTTCCAGGATTTAGTAATGCCGCGCTCAAACCAGAGAACTCCAGCAGCGTTGAATCATCGCTACGCTGGAGTATCAGCAATGCATCCCTCAATATCACCGTCTACGAGACGCGTATCGACGATCTGATCGGCTTCGATGCCAACTTCTCGCCGGTCAACGTAGACAAGACGCGCATTCGCGGACTCGAGTTAGCTTATGCAGCGACACTTGGCGCATGGGGACTTAACGCCTCGGCTGAGTGGCTCACGCCACGTAATGAGTCGCCGGGGAGTAACCAAGGAAAACTGTTACCGCGTCGGGCTAAGCAGGTGATGCGGCTCGATCTTGAGCGCGATCTCGGAATGGTGGCTCTTGGCGCGCGAGCGCAATACCAGGGACAGCGTCATGACAACCTCGCTAACACGCTCGTGCTGAATCCGTGGTTCCTACTCGATTTGCGAGCAGAGTGGGCTGTGAATCCAGCGCTGCGTGTGCAGGCCCGTCTCGATAACGCTCTCGATCGCCGCTATGAGACGACAAGCTTCTACGAGCAGCCGGGCCGTGAGTGGCATTTGACACTGCGGTACGTAGCTCAGTGACCGACGAGGGAATTGCGGGGAGTTCATGGCGCCGTGCTGCAGACGCACGGCTCGACCAATTGACCAAACCACAGGGATCGCTTGGGCGACTAGAGACTCTCGCCGCCGATCTCTGTGAGATCCAAGAAACACTGCAACCTGAGCTCGATCCGGCCTGTCTGCTGCTGTTCGCAGCTGATCATGGCCTTGCCAACGACGGCGTCAGTGCTTATCCCCGTGCCGTGACGGCACAGATGGTGCTCAACTTCCTGCGCGGTGGCGCAGCCGCTAACGTGCTCTCCGAGGAAATCGGCTGCAGACTGCAAATCATCGATGTGGGTGTCGATGCCGACTTTGCGCCTCACCCAAATTTGATGCAGGTCAAAGTCGCGCGCGGTACAGCTAACATCCTGCATGCCGATGCAATGAGCGTAGAGCAGTTACAACGTGCGCTGGCAGCGGGCCGCGATGCAGCGCAACAGGCTTTAGGGTCCGGATACCGGCTCGTCCTTTTCGGTGAAATGGGCATCGGCAACACCGCGATCGGCTCCCTGCTGATGTCGGAACTGACGGGGCTACCGCTCGCCGCATGTGTCGGGCCGGGTACGGGGCTCGATCCGGCCGGGGTCGCACGAAAGCTTGCGATTCTCGAACGTGTTCGGGAACGTCGCGCCGAACCCATCCCGCGGGATAATGCCATCGAGAGGACTATGACTGTACTTCAGCGCTACGGCGGTTTTGAAATCGCAGCGCTCATTGCTGCCATCGGTGCCGTTACGGCCTCGAGAACTGTGGCACTAATCGATGGTTTCGCGGTCACGGTGGCCGCTCTGCTCGCCGAGCAGCTGCAACCCGGCACGCTGAGGCGCTGCGTTTTCAGTCATTGCTCGGCCGAGCCTGCACATCGACTGCTGCTGGATCATCTGCGGGTCGAGCCGCTGCTCACGCTCGGTCTGCGCCTCGGTGAAGGCAGTGGAGCGTTACTAGCCTTGCCGTTGGTGCGCAGTAGTGTGGCACTCTTTCGTGGTATGGCTACCTTCGGTAGCTCAGGCGTCAGTACCGCAAGCCAGGGTGGTAACAACGGATGAATGGGCAACTGCGCTCGTTCCTTGCGGCTATACAGTACTTCACTCGATTACCCGTACCGACATCGGTTGGCCACTCACAGCAACTGCTCAATGATGCCTCGCGTTATTTTCCGGCTGTAGGTGTGCTTGTTGGCGTGGTCTCAGCAACCGCCTTGCTGATGGCTTCATTACTTTGGCCGCCCGTCGTGGTTGCGATCATCGCGGTCGTCACCTCTATCTGGCTGACCGGCGCCTTTCACGAAGACGGTCTTGCCGATGCGGCAGACGGGCTAGGCGGCGGATACGGACAGCAGCGCATCCTCGAGATCATGCGCGACTCTCGTATTGGCACCTATGGCGCGCTTGCGCTCGGGCTTAGCCTTAGTCTTCGTGTCGCAGTGCTGTCGGCACTACCGGTTAAGACGGCCTGCACGTTACTGGTGGTAGGTCACGCCAGTAGTCGCTTTGCCGCCGTCGCTCTAATGTGGTCTCTGCCGTACGTGCGTGAAGACGAATCAAAAGCCAAGCCACTATCGCGCGATCTTAGTCGTGGAGGACTCTGGATCGCAGCAACCACCACAGCAGTGGTGATGGCGGTCGGTACTGCGCTTGAACCAGCGCTGCTCGGCGGGATCGCTCCCGCAACGCTGGTCGTCGGGTGGTGGTATCGGGTGCTGCGACGTAACCTCCAAGGCTACACGGGCGATTGCCTTGGGGCCGCTCAGCAACTAGCCGAGCTTGGGTTTTTTCTCGGAATGCTAGCCGCGTGGTACATCTAATTCGCCACACACGCCCTGAGGTAGCACCGGGCATATGCTACGGCCGCAGCGATGTGCCACTTGCGGCGACAGCTACTGAGGAGATACAGGCAGTCGTTAACCAGCTGCCGCAGGTCGATGCAGTTCTCACAAGTCCCGCCGAGCGCTGTCGACGCCTTGCATCGGCTATCGCATCGACTTGGAATGCGCCTTACGCCGAAGACGCTAGGCTGCTTGAACTAAACTTTGGTTGTTGGGAAGGGCGGGCTTGGGACGACATTGAGCGAAACGAGATCGACCGCTGGAGTGCAGACCTGTGGAACGTCGCACCCGGAGGTGGTGAGTCGCTAAGTCAAATGTGGCAGCGGGTCGCCGCGTTTTGTACAGAGCACCGCCTCAACCAAAGCCATAACGCCGACATCCATCTTGTCGTAGTGGCCCACCGAGGTCCGCTTCGAGTACTACACTGCCTCGGGCGGGGCGTGGTCTTCGACCGAATGTTCGAGGTCGACTTTAATTTCGGTTTAACCGGGCTACGCCCGTGGCCTCAGCCTGAACACGCGGCCACCCCGTAAGTCCTCGCTAATGCGATAACCTTTCAGGCTTACGACTATCGTGCGAGATTTCTACAATACTGTTGGTGATGCCGCGTGTCGACATACCCAAGTTCCTACAGTGAACATAACCTAAAGTTAGCGTAGATCCCTTTCAGGTCTGCTCATCAATGCTCTATAGACCGAGAGATTAAAATCGGCCCCCGTCTCTCCAGTGTGCTGCAGGGGATCACGGGTTTCATCCGGAATGCCGAGGGCCTGCGCGATCTTGGTTCCGGATAACTCCCTCAGTCCCTGCGCCCAGGCCATCGAGGGTAAATCAAGCACCTGATAAAAATACCATTCACGAAAAGATCTGCCCCCCCGGGACAGCCATCTCGATACGAATGCTTGATCAAACCAGACATTGAACGCTGTGAAAATCATAGTGCGGTCGATAGCCGTCCGACGATGAAATTCTTCGAAGGCGCGGAGCGCTTCGGACGAGCTGACCGCTCCCAATTTACGCCACCGTGCCTCGCTGTAACCATTGACCGCCTTGGCACCCGGATGAATGCGTTCGGGATGAGCCGGATTGATACGTATGAAAAATCTCCCAAGCTCACGACCGTCGACGTCAATATAGACGGCACCGATATCGATCATCTCGTGAATATCCGCATCGAGTCCTGTAGTTTCGACATCGATTAGGGCGAGAGCGAATCCTGAAGGCCCTGATGTTTTGGAAAAGTCGATCTGCGCAAAGCTTGGGACCGTCAGTAACCAAAAAATGGGGAATATGATGTATATGTTACGTAATTGCATCACACTGATCCTTAGACGATTAATCTACGAGGCGGTGAAAGGTATGCCTTGCTCCGGATATGGGTGGCCAGCGTCAGACTCAAATCAATGACACCCCAATTTTTTAAATGTAGCTCGACCATAACCCTCGCTAAATAGCATTGGCTCTTTTGCCGCGTTACATTTTTTCAAAGCGTAAATTCTACTCTGCGGCCTCTCCACGCTGTCTTAAGCCGCGTGAGCCTTAATAGTATTACGACGTCTGTCATGGCCGCCGAGGGCGCGGCGCCTCATGACCAAGTACAAGTCTCCGAAGAAGTCGAGACCACCTTACGTATCACCCCGTCGCTCTTCAGCACGCGTAGCGCCTTGATGAGTGCCGTATTATCTTCGGGCCTACCGAGCGAGATGCGGCTCCAATCCGTCAACGGCGCAAACGGTCGACCAACCTCGATACCGAGCCTACGCATGCGGTCACGGAACTCAGTGGCTAGCATCCCAGTGCGCACGAATACGAAGTTGCCGTGGGAGTCGCTGCACTGCATGCCAAGTTCACGGCAGACCGCAGTGACCCGATGCCGATCCGTCAGGATACTGTCGCGCGAACGCGCGACAAATTCCTGGTCTCCAAGACTAGCCGTCGCGGCCACGACGCCCGGCATGTTGGGACTCACGAGCTCAAGCGAGCGTATGCGATCGATGGTGTCGGGACGACCGATGGCATAGCCGATACGCAGTCCGGCGAGCCCGTGAACCTTAGAGAAGGTTCGTAGTACAACGACATTGGCACCGCCGCGCGTGAGGTGCACCATACTCGCGGTCGCACTGGACTCAACGAAATCCATATAGGCCTCGTCGATCACCACCGTCGTACGCTGAGCGAGCGTGAGGCAAAGCTCTTCGAGCTCCGCAGCTGGTAGTGCCGTCCCCGTCGGGTTATTCGGGTTGCAGAGGTAGACGAGCGATGTGTCAGTCGGTGTTGCGGCTTCGATTGCAGCAGCGTCATGCCGCAGTCGTGAATCAAGCGGCACACGCCGAATCGTCGCTCCCATTTTTTCGGCGAATCCCATCAGCTGGCCATAGGTCGGCCAAGCGCAGGTGACACTGCCGCGTGCCGCCCAACCGAGCGCGAGGATGTGCAGAAGCTCTCCGGACCCTGATCCCACCGCAACTTGCTCCGGCGCGACCTGCTCGTAGGCGGCGATGGCTGCAATAAACCGCTGCAAATGCTCACCGTCAGCATATCGCCAACTCTCGCGAATGGCGGCGACGATCGCCTCGCGAGCCTTGGGGCCAGGACCGAGCGGGTTTTCGTTGTAATTAAGCGGCAGCAGCGAAGGAGTGCTGCTGAGCGCATCCGCGGCGGCGCGCGCTGTCCGCGGGTGAAGAAAACCGGCACTAAGCGCGAGCGCGAGGGCCTGTCGACGGTCGATGCGGCTCATATCGTTACTCCTGATCCGTGTTTCATCCATATTTCTTTCATAATTCTTTTTTCATGAAGGTTACAGGTCATACCGATCAAATAGGTAATACCCTCAGATATTCGTGGAAAACGTACAGATACCCTGGCCAGAGTGTTTCAGACTTTCGAGCCTAGCGGGGTATGTGTCTGTTGCAGTCAAATAAGGACTTAAAAAAAATGACACGATGCGACAAGCTGAGTCGATTCGACATTCTAATCTACGTCGATCATGATTGAAGGCTTCAAATAAATGTACCGCGAGTGTGCCACGAGGGTTTTTGCTATGAAATTTTTATATCTTGCGGCCATGGGTGTCGCACTGTCCGTGGGCTTGGCCTCGGCGCAAATGCCGGTAACGACGGCTCCGACGGGCGCAAGGGTCTATTTCGTTAACCTCAAAGATGGTGACACCGTCACGCGACCGGTGAAGGTCGTGATGGGTCTCTCGGGTATGGGCATCGCACCGGCGGGCATCGAGTTTCCGGACACCGGGCACCACCATCTGATCGTCGATGCACCGACCCCACCCGCCGGACAAGTGATCGCCGCCGACACCAACCACATACACTTCGGCAAAGGTCAAACCGAAACGATGCTTGAACTTGAGCCTGGACGACACACGCTGCAACTTGTGCTAGGTGATCGAAACCATGTTCCACACCAGCCGGCAATAGTATCCGACGTGATCGCCATCACGGTGCGTTAGGGCCTCGAGACCTCCAGAGCTTAGTTAGAGATTGAAGAAAGCGGCGTGAGGGTAGCCCGTCAGTATTGACGAATCAAAGCTGCGCCGATTACTGGAGTCCCATCACTGCCTAATTCCGGCCATACGATAAGTCCTCTCTTCCCATCGCTGGCTACGCGCGGAAAGCCTGTCGATCGCCCGCGAAGCGCAGGTTCGGCAATTGGTGCTCCTATCTCAATTTGACCGTTCTCATCCAGCACCGCGACTTCGACAGCGGGACGATCCCTTGCGCGGCTGATCCAGGTCAAAAGAAAACCGTCATGCCAAGCTACCGTGTCGACGCGACCTGATGGAACCGCAGGTAGCTGTAACTGAGACATACGCGACCCATTCGTTAGCTCTTCTGCAGACTCAGCAACGACATAGCGCAGCGTCATTTGGTCATTTACAACAGTAGGCCAAAAAACCAAGCCTTTTGCACTGCCGACAGCGATAGCCGGCCCATTGACGGGACAGCCTTCTATTTTCCAACCATCGTGGTGAATTTGTTTTGGAGTTTCCCAGTGCGTAGAGGATCGCTGTGCGACAGAGATATCGCGTATCTCACCGTCGGTACGATCGCGATAGACGATTAACGTCTGACCGGCCCATCTCGCCATATCCGTCTGACAACAGCTGCAAGTCTGCTCGTCTATTTCTAACTCCTCAGAGATTTTATTGGTGCGGTTGAGGACGGCAGAGCGCAGCGTCATTGGCGCGCTCTCATGGTCATGTGCAGAGTGTTCCAAGACGTTCGTGGCCGCAGATGCTGCGCGGCGTCCATCGAGCCATGACATCAAGACCCGATCGTCCCCTGCAGCGATCATCGATACAAAGCCGTGCTGTGTTTTTGTGCCGTCGCGGTGCGGGGAGACGGGCGCTGCCCAAGTGACCCCCCGATCCGTCGAACGAACGGCTCGGATGTCGTAGCCTCCGGGCATCGATGGGTCATTTCGCTCCAGCCAAAATGCCACCCAATCGCCGTTATCTAGTACAGCAAGAGCCGGGGTATCCGCCCAATTGACGAACCAATTCTGGCCTTGAGCGATAACTCCTCTTCCAGTTTGCTGACCATCGAAGTTTAGGGTCAACCAGTTTAGAGAGGTGACGTCTTGGTTGGCGCTTTGCCAAGTCACAACGAATCCTCGATCAGGCTCGAGCGTGACCGAGGGCTGTCCGCCAGTTGGAGCGTCGCTCAGTACGACCCGAAAAAATGTCGGTCTGGAATCGGCGTAAGCGACAGCGACGCTCAAGGCCGATAGGAGCACCCACAGCGACTTCAGTGTCGACATCCTCATATTGACCCTCATGGTCTGGGGACTTTACCACCCTTGACGGATGCTACTCGGGGTAGGTGTCGCGGTCTAAGCGTTTCTCTGAGGCTTAGTATTATGGAGACCGGATCAATCGCTCGATCCCGGTCGGTGCAGCGCTTGGGATTGGCGGCTTGGCTTTTGGCTTCGAAGAGAATTTTTGCCTGGCTGGAAATTGAGGTATGGCTCATATATATGTATGGCTCATATATATTATGGTTACTTAAAAAACCACGCCGGGATATCCCCTACGGCTTAATATTCAATCTTAATATTCAATATTCACGATTTTTTCAACATCAGGTTTTTTGCTGCGGTAGCGATCCGTACCGGGAATTAGGAAATGTAATGGTACGCTTAACTATGAAATGTCTGACCGTATTGGTAACGACCACGATTGTCATGCTGGGCTCGTTAGCGAATGCGGATCCGATCAGTCTCTCGCCTGACGGACAGAAAGCGTCTGCACCTGATATTGCAGTCAACTTAAAAGGGGACATCGCCGTGCTGTGGGTCGATCGCTCACCCCAAGAAAAGCCAGGCAATGGGGCTCACCACCATGACCGACATCTGGCCGTCACGGATGTTTATGTCTCTATTTCTAAGGATGGCGGAAATACCTTCTCCGCCCCAACAAAGGTCAACGCTTCATCGGGTGCCGTGTGGGGGCAACAAGTTAGCCGGCCAAGAATCGTTGGCACGCCAAACGGTACCTGGCATGTCGCGTACTCCGCCAACGACATTCACCCAACACTGAATAAAACGCTGCTGACGACCCACTACACTCGCTCGATCGATGGCGGTCAGTCGTTTGAGGCGCCGAAGCGGCTGTCGTCGGTTACAGGTCAAGATATGAGCGACGTCATCCACGGCGGGTTTGCGAGTGCCGCCGCGTTTGGAACGATGGCTTCTGCACCTGATGGCAGTGTTCATGTGTACTGGGTCGATACTCGGCACATGAAGCCAGACAGTGACTCCGGTGCACTCTATGGCAGTACCTCTCGTGACGATGGTCAGACCTTTACAGCCGATAAACAATTGTTTGATACGAGTGTCTGCCCTTGCTGTCAGCTGACAGCGGTCGCCAACTCGCGATCTGAAGTCGTACTAGGTTCGCGGCGGGTTGAGAAAGACAGCTTTCGCCCCGCGACCGTCATGACGCTATCGCACAAAGATGAAACGATACTCGACCGACAATCCATCGGAGGCGCCCCGTGGCAGATTAACGGATGCCCGCTAAAACCGACGGTTGTCGCACTTCATGGAAAAAACGTTTTTGCTGCGGTTCACAACGGTGGCGAAACCACACCCGGAGTCATTTTCTCTGTATCGAACGATGAAGGAAAATCATTCAAGCCTCTCGGCATTGTTCAGCCGGACGCGGCCGTTTCCGATGCACCGACGATTACTGTCAATGGGTCCCGCGTTCTTCTTGCATGGCATGCCAAGCTCGGAAGTGCCCCGAGACGGGTGTATTACCGATTTTACAACTTGTCGGGTGAACCGATGGGAGAGATCAGAGAGCTCAACTCCGGCTCTGGCACATCCCAGTTTCCGGTCGCCGCTGCAAGATCAGATGGACGCTTCCAGCTGCTCTGGCAACAAGCGGATCGAATCTGGTCGACTACCCTTTCAGACAAGTAAGATCTATGACAGCGCTCCGGAGATTACTCCTTAGCGTGTTGTTGGTGTTTTATACCCAACCACTCTTCGCAGAGACACCGACTAAACCGATCAATGCAGCCGACTTTAAGTCAGCGTTGGCATCGACTCGTGGAAAAGTCGTCGTATTGAATTTCTGGGCAACTTGGTGCGTGCCATGTCTGCGGGAGATCCCCGATCTGCTGGCGGTAACGAGCGAAGTAAAAGCGTCCGGAGTGGTATTGATCGGTGTGGCAGTTGACGATCCTTCGCCAGGCGCAACGGGCGTCGAGCGGTTTCGGAAAAAGTATTTTCCGGACTTTTTCACCTACGCTCGGCACGGACCGGAAATCGACGAGCTTGCCAGCGTCATCGATCCAACATGGAACGAAGTTGTTCCGACAACTTATCTAATTGATAGGGACGGTAAAGTCGCCCGGCGAATTCAGGGGAAAAAGAGTATCGAGGAGTTTCGCGACGCTATCGGGAAAATCCTGTAAGAACTTACCCATATAGTTTTATCTCAAATAGCTCTCTGGAATTTTAATGTAGCGATACGTATATCTCCCCGCGCATCTACCCGGCGTTCTAGCGTCTCTCTCGCTGTGGGTGCCCACCACGGTTAGCAGCACGGAGCTTACCCTTGGACCGCCTACATCAAAATGGGCATCGGTGAGTCCGCCTGAAATGCCCTCCCAAAGCCCTGACATCGCAATTGGACCCGATGGCACGATTAATATCTATGGCTTGGAGAAAATTCTCCGCCCCCTAATGCCGAGCAAATCGCCCGTCGGGGCCACTCTCACGACTCATCGACTAACCTTTATTTCTCAAGATCGATGGATGGTGGTCAGTCGTTTTTTCCTCCACTGAAGGTTAACTCAGGCGACGGCGATGTATGGGGATTTGCAATCAGCAAGCCACGGATTGCGATTAGCGACGACGGTATCGTCCACATTCTTTATCCGGGGAATGCCAAGAACTCAACGACTGGAGAAAACGAAACCGTCGCGCTTTATGTTCGCTCAAAGGACGATCGTCTGAGCTTCGATTTGGCGCGGCGACTAAACGTCGATGCAGTCATAGATAACCTTATAAAAGATGATGAGGGCAGTTTCGCCACGATTACTACTGGTCCGAACAGCCTCGTGTATGCGGCATGGATTGATACTCGTACGATGACGACGGGAGAAACTGCCCGTGCGGCACTCGCGGTGTCGACTGACGGAGGACAGACATTTACGCCAGACTTTGAGCTCCTTCCCTCCATCGTCTGCCCATGCTGTCAGCTATCTTCAGCAATCGATGCCGAGGGTCGATTCATTCTCGGTACCCGTCCAGTAGACGGGAAGTTCAGAGACAATGAAATTCTGACTTTCACGCAAAAAGGGAGATATTTTGAGTCTCGTCGACGGGTCTCTGGTGCGCGTTGGGAGCTAGAGGGCTGCCCGCGTAAGCCCACTGCCTTAGCGATTCGTCAATCTAACTGGGCAGTCGCGTACTATTCAGGCGCCGAAAAGCCTGATGGGGTTTTCACCGCTTGGTCCAAAGATTCGGGGAAGAGCTGGTCTATCCCAAAGGCCTTACATCCGGACGCTAAGCTATCGGATGCACCATCTATGGCGTTTGCCGGTAATCGCCTTTTTGTAGTCTGGCAGGTGCGCCTTGATACATGAGCTTATCGACTGTTCGCCAGTCATTCCGATGACGGAGATCAAAATTTCGTTGAGCCAGTTGCGCTGCCGATCCCTGAAGGCGTTGCGCGTTTACCCTCTATCGCAGCGCATGACGATGGATCAATTCAGATAGCACGGCAGCACGATCGGTCAATCAAGGCCCTACGTTGGAATTCATGAGTTGCAGTTACGAGGGGCTGATGAAGGAAAGTGAGTAGGCGATGCCCCTGCAGATGGGGCACGGGCATATATAACATCTGCGCCTGCAGAAAGAGACCTAAGTAGATATCTGGAGGCCTGGGCCCGCTTGGATTCGAACCAAGGACCAAGGGATTATGAGAAGACTGGAGTTCGTGATCCCTGTTGGCCATCAATGACTTACGCGTGTCACTAAGCTGTGTGGTCGTTACGCTCGAGATCATTATCGTGTTTTTGACACACCCAAGTGCCGGCTTTCGGTCGTAGCCAACTCGCGCAAATTTATCGAGCTTTACCGAGTCGATCAGCCATTCGCGTCTGCCAACCGGGACCGGTGGACTTCCACCGCGCGATCACATCGGCAGGCAACCGAATCGTTATCAACATACGGGGATTCGTAGACACGGGGCGCCCTCCTTTTCGAATCGAACCGCGCGCGACCATCTCCGCCGCCAGCGTAGCTGTGAGCTTGCTGTAGTACTGAACCGCCCCGGGTTTCGAGGAGGCTCCAACTCCTGAGAAGATGGGGCCATGAACAAGTCGAACAAGTTTTCACCAGAAGTCCGCGAGCGTGCAGTTCGGATGGTGCTGCTGATGTGACCCGGTATTTTTGGTCCAGGTTTAATGTTCATAAAAGGGACAGGAGACGTGGACGATGGCGAAGTAGAGAGATACGACCGAGGAGATCATCCTTAAGCTTCGGGAGGCGGATGTGCTGATCGGCCAGGGGCAGACGATGGGTCAGGTGACTAAGCAGCTCGGGGTAACGGAGCAGACGTACTTTCGCTGGCGCAAGAGCCACGGCGGCTTGAGGATCTATCAAGCGAAGCGGCTGCGTGCTTGGACGCACGCACGACGCGGCACGAGGGCTATGCCGTCAGCCAGAGAAAGCGCAAACGGATCGAAGAGATCTTCGGCTGGATGAAGTCCATCGGCGGATTGAGAAAGAGCCGCTTCGTCGGCATCGTCAAGAGGCAGCTCGCCGCATACATGGTTGCTGCCGCATACAACCTGCTCAGGATGGCCCGAATGCAGCCGAGCACGGGATAGGCACGCCCCAAATGACCGAATCGAGCGTCAATCAAGCATGAACGAGCGCAATCAACACCAATCCAGGACCGCTGCGACATTGCCGCCCGCAGCAACGCAGCAAATTCGCATTCTCAATCGGCATTCTTCAACGGCCTGCTAACCGCGCATTGGTGTCTAGGAAATCGCGGAGGTGGCGTCGTTCGCTCGCGTCCATTAGTCTGATTGTACAAAACAACTTCGTTGACCGAAGGGGGTTTCATCATGGGTCATCGAAAATATATTAGCACCTTGTCTAATCTTTTTCTGTCGGCACTCGAACGAGGCGACCCAGATGAAGTGCGCGCCTTCTACACGAGCGACGCGCGAATCTGGCACAACTTTGACGATGTCACACACACCGTCGAGGAAAATCTAAAACTGCTCGGCTGGATGTCGCGCAAATTGCCGCAACGCCATTACCGAGTCGTACGCCGCGAGATTTTGCCCGACGGTTGGTTTCAACAACACGTGCTCGAAGCCACGCTGCCCGACGGTTCACCGTTTCGCATGCTCGCTTGCTGCGTCGTGACCGTGCGCGACGGGCTGATCAGTCGGCTCGACGAGTATCTCGACCCTGCCCAAGCAGCACCACTCAAGAATCTTTGACCAACCGTCGCGACTGCGTAATCCGAAAACGCGACGCCACAAAGGCGAGATCCGTCAGTGTGGCGTTGCCGGCCGAGTTCAAGCCCGTCACGTGATAGTCGCTGTAGGCAGCGGCAAAATTCAGTGGCATCGACCCGGTCAGGTTGATGGTCAGCTGCGCACCGGCCAGTGAATAGGCCTGCTCGGCACGCTCGATATACGCCTCATCGGTCGAATACAAGAACGCCGTAATGGCACCGGCTTGCTTGGCATCCGTCGTGGCGTGAGCGAGTGTGGCATCGCAATCATCGCAGTGGATGACGAAGCCAATCGGTCCGAAACGCTCTTCACCATAGAGCGCTCTGCCAGCGGCACCGGCCTCGAGCTCTGCGAGCAGCGGCGTGCGCGTGCGTGCCTGCGGAAAATCGGCATGTGCGTACGTACTCGATTCAAGCAGCACCCTGCCCATCTTCGCGCCTCGATCTTGCAGCTCATCGATGAGCTGCAGCGTGCTCGGCGACTGGATCGCTGCCAGAATGGCACCGGCACGCTTGCCATCGGCTGCCAAAGATTTCATGGCGCTCGCCAGTCGCTCACCGAATTCCGTTACCTCGACGCAACCCGTGGCGGTACGAATGCCGCTCTTCGGAATGTAGATATTCTGCGGCGACGTGCACATCTGAGCCGAGAACAAACTCATCGTGGTCGCGAGACTTTTGATGACTGCATCGAGATCGTCCACCGAATCGATGACGACCGTGTTGACGCCTGACGTTTCGGAATAACAGAGCGCAGGCCAGGCATTCGCTTCGACCCAGGAGCCAAAGCGCGCGCTACCTGTGAAATCGACGATGGCGGTCTGCGGATGTTTGACCAACACTTTGCCTAGCGGCTCTTCGAGTGTATCGAGACAGAGCGTGACGAGATTCGGATCAAAACCGCTCGCCGCCAGCACCTCGCGACACTCGCGCACGGCGATCGCCATGGGCAACACACCGGTCGGGTGAGGTTTGACGATCACGGCGTTGCCGGTAGCGAGGTTGGCCAACATCGCAGGATAGGCGTTCCAGGTTGGGAACGTCGCGCAACTGAACACGACCGCGACACCACGCGGCACCAATCGATAGGTCTTCTGCAACGGGATGAGCGTGGAGCCGAACTGTCGCTCCCATCGTGCGGAGGGCGTGATGTGGCTCATCGCCATCTGCGCATAGGCCAAGACCTCGACACCTCGATCGAGCGCGTTGGTGCCACTGCCGGCATAGCTCATCAGCGAACTTTGACCGGCGGTGTGCATCACGGCCTGCGCGGTATCGAACACCCGCTCGTATAAGCGGTCGACGATTTCTATGCAGACGCCGAGACGCGTCTCGACAGAAGCTGCGGCCCAAGCGGTCATGGCGCGAGAGCCTGCGGCGAACAGCGCATCGGGATCTGCTCTCGGGTAATCGATACCGAGCGGCTGCTGCGTATAGGGCGACACTTCCGCTCCAGCGCGACCGATCGTACCGGGCTGATGGAGATCGAACGATCGCCCGAGTGCCGCTGCATGCCGAGCCCGTCCGGCTGCCGGTGCATCCGCGCCGCCGCGATGCCGATCCGGCGTTTCGGAGAAGAGCGAAAAATACCGGCGGTCACGACACGCTGCGACAGCCGCTTCGAGCGAGGAACGATGCTTGTCGTATAGATCGCGGGTCATTTCTTTGCCCGTCGCCATTCGAGTTCGTGCCGCCTCACGCCCGTCGCCGTGGGCTCATCTGCCGCGAGTATCAGCCGACGACCCTGTAGAATCGGCGTGCGCCATTGCTCACTGCCCACCAACCCCGGATTCAGCGCAACCGTCACTTCATGCACGATCGTGCCGCGCACGAGGCGCCACTTGCCGGCGTAACTGAAGTAACCATCAAAAGCGCCCACTCGCTCGCGCAGACTCGCGTCACGTGGATTCGGCTTAACAAACGGCGCGCGCCCGGCCGCCATGATGTTCGCGCTCATGTAGCCATCTGCGGTGTAGAGCAACAACCCACTCGCGCCATCACCGAATGGCTCGGTGACGCGTCCGTCTTCATACGCAATGCGCCAGCAGTGATACGCCCAAGCGCCAACGAGATCATCGCGCGTCATGAGCCGAACACCGGATGCAGCGTAGCTGCTCGGTATTCCAAAGCGTAGCGCGCCACGATGGCCTCAACCGGCTCGGCGGCATGAATGTGGTTCACGCCTTGCCCTGCCGACCAGATGTTTTTCCAGGCTTTGACCTGCTGCTGCGTGTTCGAAAGATCCATCTTGTCCTTGCCCTGCAGATTGTCCGGGTCGAGCCCCACGGCCACGATGCTCTCGCGCAGATAATAGGCTTCGGCACCGGTGAATACTTTGGTCAGCACCAGCTCTTCGAGCGAAGCCCGAACGACCATGTCTTTGTAATCGCGAATGGCCAAGCTCTCTTCGGCCACGATGAAGGGCGTGCCGACGTTGGCGAAATCCGCACCGATGAGCTCGGCCGCTCGAACGGCACCGCCGGTGCTGATGGTACCTGAGAGCACGATGATGCCGTCGAAGAATTCGCGCACCGCATCGACGAAAGCAAAGGGCGAAATCTTTCCAGTGTGACCACCGGCGCCCGCCGAGACCAACATCAAGCCATCGACGCCCGCCTCAGCCGCCTTGCGTGCAAAGGCGAGATTACTAACGTCGGCGAACACCTTGCCGCCATAAGCGTGCACCCGCTCGATCGCCGGGATCGGGCTGCCGAGCGCCGTGATCACGAGCGGCGGCTGGTACTTCGTGATCAGATCGAGCTCGGCGGGCAGGCGCTCGTAGGAGCTGTGGGTCACGAGGTTCAGAGCCCATGGACCGAGGTAGTGTGGTTGGCTTGCAGCCAAGGCGCTGTGGCCTTGGGTGATGCGCTGCAGCCACTCGTCCAAAACATCAACCGTACGGGCGTTGGGGGCCGGGAAACTGCCGACGATGCCGGCTCGACAACAGGCGAGCACCAAATCGGGTCCCGAGACCAAAAACATGGGCGCCGCAATCATTGGCAGACGCAGGCCGGAAGCCCAGTCCTCCAGACGAACAACCCGGCGGAGCGACTCCGTCTTTCCACTCATGGCCATCTCCAAACAACTTGCATAATGATACTATTCTGCGACGTATCACGGGGGCACTGATATGACGGAACAGGTTTACATCCTCGGAGGCTACCAAACCGACTTCTCCGAAAACTGGGCCCGCAGCGGTCGCGAAATCGCCGGCGGCATGCGCGACGTACTCGAGCGGGGTCTCGCGGCCACGCAACTGATGCCACAGCAACTCGATACCGCCCACGTCGGCAACTTCGCCGCCGAACTGTTCTGCAATCAAGGCCATCTTGGCGGCGTACTCGCCGCAGCCTTACCGGATCTCGCCGGTATCCCGGCATCGCGTCACGAAGGCGCCTGCGCCTCGGGTAGTCTTGCGGCCCTCGCCGCCTCCGCCGAAATCGAAGCGGGTCGCTATGGTTTGGCAGCCGTGGTCGGCATCGAACAAATGCGCAACGTGCCCGGCGATCAAGCGGCCAAGTTCATTGGCGCCACCGCCATGTGGGCCGGTCATGAGTGCGTCGATGTGAAATATCCTTGGCCGCACGTCTTCAGTGAACTCGCCGGGGAATACGATCGCCGCTACGGTCTGAAGGCTGAACATCTCGCTCGAATTGCCGAAATCAACTTCGGCAACGCACGCAAAAATCCGAATGCACAAACTCGTCGCTGGGAATTCAACGAACAAAGCTTCCAACAAGACGACGTCGCGAACCCCGTCATCGACGGGTGCATGCGTAAACAAGACTGCGGCCAGATCACCGACGGTGCGGCCGTCGTTTTCTTGGCGAGCGAAGCAGTGGCTCGCGAGTGGGCACGACAACGCGGTCGCCCACTGAATTCTTTGGCTCGTATCGCAGGCTGGGGCCATCGCACTGCGCCGATCACTTATGACGCCAAAGTGAAGATGAGCGAAGGTCAGCCCTACATCTTCCCCTTCGTACGCGCCACCATCACCGACGCCTATCGTCGTGCCGGCATCAGCGGTGTCGAACAATTGAGCGGCATCGAGACGCACGACTGCTTCACCAGCACCGAATACATGGCGATCGATCACTTTGGTATCACGCCGCCGGGACAAAGCTGGCAAGCCATCGAAAACGGTGATATCGAAATAGGCGGTCGCATTCCAGTCAATCCGAGCGGTGGTCTCATCGGTCTTGGACATCCGGTCGGCGCGACCGGCGTTCGCATGCTGCTCGATTGCTACAAGCAGGTCACCGGCACCGCAGGCCCTTATCAAATTGGGAACGCACAGCGTTTCGCCACTCTCAATGTGGGCGGCAGCGCCACCACCACCGTCAGCTTCGTCGTCGAGCGGGCTTCCTGAGGAGAACATCCATGCGCAAGTACACCGATATCAGCACGCAAGATCCCATCGACCGTCCGACTTGGGTGGATGGCATCGACAATCCGTATTTGCATGGCCCCTATACGCCGGTGGTCTCTGAGGTCACGGCCGTCGACCTGAAAGTCAACGCCGGCAAGGTGCCCGACGATTTATACGGCGTCTATATGCGTCAAGGGCCCAACCCGATTTTTGAACCGAAGGGTCCTTACCACTGGTTCGACGGCGACGGCATGGTGCACGGCGTGTATTTCCGCGATGGTCGCGCGAGTTACATCCGCAAGTGGACCCAGACTCGTGCGCTGCATGATGAGATCGAGCACGGTCGAGTGGAGCTGTTGGGCATCATGGGTCCGTTCGACATCTCGCGCGTAGCCGGTCGCGAGAACGCGGCTATGAATCCCGACTACTGCAAAGACACAGCCAACACGACACTCAACCTGCACAACGGCAAATTATTGGCCACGTGGTACAACTCGGGTCGCGTGCATGCGCTCGATCCGCTGACGCTTGAAACGACGGGCGAAGAAACGTTCCATGGTGGTCTCGATACCTCCCTGAATGCGCACGGCAAGGTCGATGCGCGCACCAATGAATACATCAACTACGGCTATGCCGACTTTCAACCGTGGCTCACCTACTACGTCATCGGTGCCGATGGCCGCGTGAAACACAAGGTGCGCATCGATCTGCCCGGGCCGCGCCTGCCGCACGACACCACCATTACGCCGAACTACACGATCCTGCACGACTTCCCGCTGTTCCATGATCCGGCGCTCCTGCACAAAACAGGGCATCGCGTCGCGCAGTTCCATCGTGACATTCCGAGCCGCCTCGGCGTAATACCTCGCTACGGCACGCAGGAACAAGTTCGCTGGTTCGAGTTCGAACCAGGCTATGTGCTGCACATGGTCAACGCTTGGGAAGAAAGCGACTGGATCATCATGGATGGTTGCTTCCAGCCAGACCCAACTATCCGACGCGACCCCTCTGAAGGCCCGCTGAGCTCGATGTTGGCCTATCTGCGCTACAAGGGGCACCTGCGCCGCTGGCGCATGAACCTCAAGAACGGCGAGTGCAGCGAAGAGCAACTCGACGACTTGAACGTCGAGTTCTGTTTGCCCGATATGGATCTCTACGGTGTGAAGAGTCGTTACTCCTATCACCAGCTGATCCCGACCGACCTACAAACGCTGGCGTTCGAAGGGCTCGTGAAATACGACCACGAGAAAGGCACGCGCGAGATCTACCGCTATCCCCGTGGCTGGTTCCCGAGCGAGACGACCTTCTCCAAGAGCACTCGCGGCGGCGATGAAGACCAGGGCTACTGTGTTACGCTAGCCACCAACATCGCGGACTACCAGTCGGAAGTATGGATATTCGACGCCAAAAATATCACCGCGGGGCCGATCACGCGCATTGCGATACCGAGTCGGGTTCCGACGGGCTTCCACGCCGCCTGGTTCTATGGACGCGATCTGTGGCCGGCCGCAGCGACCCAACGCTCTCGCGCAGCCGCCTGAACCGTTGGCAGCGCGGCCTCTCGGGGGGGGCGCTGCTGATCGCGACGGCTTCTCTACAAGCCGCGCTGGCCGCGCCCACGCTGTACGTGGGTCGCATCATCACCATGGATCCTGTTCGGCCATTCGCCGAAGCGGTGCTCGTCGACGGCGAACGCATTTTCGCGGTGGGTGGCAGCGAGTTACGACGAGCGCATGAGAAGGATGCTCGTGTCGTCGAACTCGGCCACCGTGCGATGCTGCCGGGCTTCATCGACGCCCATGGTCATCTGACGGCAACGGCCGCCTACATCAATTTCGTCAACCTCGCTCCGCCACCGGTGGGACCGGTCGACGACGTTGCGCATCTGCAAACAACGCTGCGAGAGCACATCGAGCGCGAGCGCATCCCCGCGGGTCAATGGGTCGTCGGCGTCGGCTACGACGACTCACTACTCAAAGAAAAGCGTCATCCGACGCGAGATGATCTCGATGCGGTTTCGCCTGAGCATCCGATTTTCATCGTTCACGTCTCGGGCCATCTCAGCGTCGGCAACTCGGCGTTGCTGTCGCAAGTCGGCATCTCGAGCGAGACCATCGATCCGCCAGGTGGGGCGTACCGGCGCCGCACCGATTCCCGAGAACCCAATGGCGTGTTCGAGGAGATGGCCCATAACGCCGTCATGGTTCGCCTGCCGAGGGCCAACCCCAACGGCGCGCTGGCCGGTCTGCAGAAGACGCTGGGATATCTCGCGAGCCGCGGTCTGACGACCGTGCAGGATGGCGGCACCAACGCCGAAAATTTGCAGCTTTTGCAAAGTGCCGCGCAGAACGGACTTCTGAACCTCGACGTGGTCGCCTATCGTTACTGGTCGCCCATCGGCATGGCCCTGCCCAAAGAATTCGTGTCCTGTGAATACCAGAACCGATTCCGGGTCGATGGGGTCAAGATCATTCTCGACGGATCCCCCCAAGGAAAAACGGCGTTCCTGAGCCAGCCGTATGCCGTCCCCCCCGACGGCCGAGACGCCACCTATCGCGGCTATCCGAACCTACCAGAGCCCGTTATCAAAAAAGCCGTGGCGAGTGCGCTGCAAGCGAATGTGCCGCTCTTGGCGCACGCCAACGGCGATGCAGCCGCGGAAATACTGATCGAGGCCGTCGACGCTGCGGCCGTGGCAGAGCCGCCGCGGGTGGTGATGATCCATTCGCAAACCGTGCGCGACGATCAACTCGATCGCATGGCGCGGCTTCGGATCACGCCCTCGTTCTTCGTCAGCCACACCTTTTTCTGGGGTGATTGGCATCGCGATGAAACTCTCGGCGTGGAGCGTGCGATGCGTATCAGCCCCACGCGCTCCGCGACGGAGCGTGGCATTCGCTACACGCTGCACAATGATCCACCGGTCGTACCACCGGACATGATCCGTACGCTGTGGTCGGCGACCACACGACGCACCCGCAGCGGCCAGGTCCTAGGCCCCGAGCAACGCGCGAGCATCCAGGAGGCGCTCGCCGGCATCACGCTCGACGCTGCTCGCCAGTATGGCGAAGAGTCTAGCAAAGGCTCCATCACCGCGGGTAAGCAGGCCGACTTCGTGATCGTCGATCAGGATCCGCTCGCCATGGATCCCGAAAACCTGCTGCAGCTGCAGGTGCTCGAGACGATCTCGCGCGGCAAGACCGTCTTCGTCGCACCGTAAGCGCGGAGTCAGCGCGGCCCGCGCGCCAACTCCGTGTCGAGCCAAGCGACCAACGACTGCGGCGTTTCGCGAGTGGCGTGTGTGTGCGGATAAACATGGGCCGTGCGCACCGCGCGATCGAACCACACCAACTCTTCTTCCGGCTGTGGCGGACGTTTAGCCGCAAGCCAGATCGCCGTATCGGCACCCGACTCGGCATCTCGCAGGATGGATTTCAAGATCTTGCGAAAACGTGGCAACGAGCGCTGCACACCAGCTGTGTCTGCCCAGCCTGGATGCATCACGAAAAAGTCGATGCCACGTGCACCATAGGTATTGCGCCAGTATTGGTTGAGCACCATCTGAGCGCGCTTGTGGAAACCATAGGCCACGGTACCGTTGTAACGCTTCGGATCCGTCACGTTCATCGTGCCGGTCATCAGTGGCACGTTGTAGCCGCCGCCCGATGTCACGTTGACGACCACGCTGCCTTTACCGAGCAACTGCTTGGCGATCAGCGCTTCGGTGAGCTGGTAGTGCGACAACAAATTAGAGACGAACGAAGCCTCGCGCCCTTCACTCGTGACGATGAGATCGTCATTGAGCACACCGACGTTGTTCATCAGCGCGTCGAAACGCTGACCACGAGAGACGAGCCTCTCGATCAAGCGCTCGGTATCGGCGGTGGAGGTGAAGTCGCAGCATTCGGTCTCGAGACCCTTCAAATCCGCAGCAGCCACCTCGGCACGTAGCTCCGCCAGCTTGCCCTCACTGCGAGCAGCCGCCACCACGGTCGCTCCGCCACGCAGCGCTTCGAACACCATCTGTCGCCCGAGGCCACCCGAGCCTCCCGTGACTAGCCAATGCTGACCACGGAAGTCGGGGGCGAACTTCGGCCAGAACGCGCGTCGAGCGAGGTAACCCACCTGCGTGAAACTCAGGGTAAAACGGCCGTAGAACGCCACAATTTTTTTCAATTGCTGCCACGTCATCGGTTGCTCACTCCTCGGGTGTTAAACTGCCGGCCTTCATGCAGCGCAGCAAGTTGCCACAAAACATCGACACGATCCGCCATCTGCTGCGCAGTGGCGAGGGTGCCCGCGCACTCGAGGCGATCGGAGATCGCTGGTCGTTCCTCATCCTGCGTGATGCCTTCTTGCGAATCCGTCGTTTCGAAGATTTCCGCCGTCGTACCGGAGCTGCGCGCGGCACGCTCACCACGCGCCTCGATACCCTCGTCGAATACGGTGTGCTGTACCGCGTTCCGTACGGCAAAGCGCCGAACCGTCTCGAATATCGATTGACCGAGAAGGGCCTCGATTTCTACTCGGTCGCGCTGTGCATGTGGCGTTGGGAGCAGCGCTGGGCCGGCGAACACGGCTTGCCGCCGCGGATCCAACATCGCAGCTGCGGTCACGACCTCGACCCGACGCTCACCTGCGTGCATTGCGACGAACCGGTGCGCCTGCAAGACATCGCGTCGATGCCAGGTCCTGGCGCTCGGCACCCCATCACGACTGAGCGTACCACGCGGCGACGCAAAAGCGCTACGGCCACGAGCCACGTCAAGGGCGTCGATACCACCATGTTTCATGCGGTCGACACCGTCGGCGATCGCTGGACCGCACTGCTGCTCGCGGCGCTTTTCTTCGGCTTGCATCGATACGACGACATCAACTCCGTGCTGGGTATCGCGACCAACATCCTCGCGGATCGACTGCGACTTCTGCTGTCGGCAGGCGTCATCAAACAGCACCTCTATCAGGACAAGCCGCCCCGCTACGAATACCGGCTCACCGAGAAAGGATTCGACTTGTTTCCGTTCTCGCTGGCGCTGCACGAGTGGGGTTCGCTCTGGATGCCCTCGCCGCATGGACCGAGTATCAAGATGACCCACAAGAGCTGTGGTCATCGGCTGAAAACCCGCTTGGTCTGCGGCAGGTGCGGCGAGGCGATCGACCCACACGATGTCGAAGTGATCATCGACTCGACGCCGCGCCGCAAGCGCGCTCAGTCGCGCGGTGGCAAAGGAAAGAAGCCGCTAGTGCGACGCACGTAGTCCTGATATTCAGGGCGCTTCTTCAGCATGCGGCGCTCGAGCAACTCCTTGCCCATCATCCCGAGAATCGCCCACATCATGAAGGCCGGCGATGCGAGACCGATCCACCCCCAAGGCACTTCGGCCGAAATCAGCCCAAAGCCGAGCCACACGCAGCACTCACCGAAATAGTTCGGATGGCGCGAGTAGCGCCAGAGACCCGTATCGAGCACTCGCCCTTCGTTGGTGGGATTCGAACGAAAGCGCGTGAGTTGCAGATCGGCCATTCCCTCGAAGGCAATGCCGAAGAGCACCAGAGCCGAACCGATATAAGCGAGAACACCAAGCTCAACCGGCTCCGTCGCCACCTGCGCGAACACGAAGGGAATCGCGATGATCACCACCGTGATGCCCTGATAGATATTCACGTGGATCAGGCTGTGCCAGGCGTAGCTCTTGCCCTGAGACTCGACGTGCTGACGCAAGCGCGCATAACGGCGATCCTCACGACCCCAGTTGCGCCACAGCAGATAGCCACCGAGACGAGCGGCCCATAACACCGCAAGGATCATCACCAGCTCACGGCGTGGCTCGGCACCGTCAGCGAGGTAATATCCGATCACCGCTGCAATACCGATGCAGGGCGCGAACCAGATATCGACGATGCTCGAGTCTTTGATCGCAAGACCAATGACCCAGACCACGATGAAAGAAATCATGATGTAGGACGCAACCACCACGAACAAATCGATCAAGGCTTGATGCATTTCCATAACCCCTCCCCCTAGACGATCAATGAACCGCTACTCGGCGCCTTCCAGCTGCGTGAATTCTGTTCTGCGATCAATTCGTCGATGCGCTTGGCCAACGGCTCAGGTATTGCCATCGTGCGACGCGCATCGAGATCGGCGATGGTCGAAATGACCTCGAGTATGCTGGCTAGGCGACTGCGTGTCGCGTCGATGATGAACATCACCGAAAGCACTCGCTTCAGGCCTCGCTCCACGAGACAAGCGTGCCCCGTGACCACGTCACCCACGTGCATCTCGTCGAGAAACCAGATGTGGTGCTCGAGATCGAACATGCCCACCCGGCTGTCACGAACATACTCGGCACTGATCCCCATCATGTCCATGAAGGGGTAGCCGGCCATGTCGTAGAGCGCCGTGTAGTGCTTGACGTTGACGTGACCGTTTAGGTCTTCCCAGGACGACGGTACGACATGGCGCACGAGCTCCGGCAGCTCACGCACCTGATCCACCGTGGGCATTTGCACGCGTGCCAAATTGAATCCCCCTCGCCGAGGCTCCGGTGACTTGCACAACAGAACCGAATAGTTCTATCCTGACCGCAGCGCCGCATCGACGCAAGAGGGGACGACACATGAGCCACGCCGATACCATCCGCGAGTATTACGCCGCTTGGGTAAAAGATGACGTTGCCGCCGTGATGGCGCTCTGCACGGACGATGTGGTCGCGGGCATCATGCCGGGCAAAGAACTGGTCGGAAAACAGGCCGTGGTGCAGTTTCTGGACAAGTTCGCCAAAGGAATGACGAACAAGCGCTACGATATCCATGCCATCGTGGTTGAGGGTGACGTCGGCATGCTCGAAGGCGTCGAGAACTACATCAAGGATGGCAAGCCGATCAGCCTGCCCTTCATGACCGTCTTTCGCTTCCGCGACGGCAAAGTGTGCTCGTGGCGCGATTACTTCGACATGACCACGCTCTTGAAGCAACTGCAGGCTTAAGCGTCCGATGAGCGCTCGGCATCGTCCGTCCTGGTTCGGCGCAACCACCCCTGCGCGCGAGGATTGCGTCCTCAAATATATGCTCGACAGCAGAGCGGCCCGCTTCCCGGATCGCCGCTTCGCCCGCTTCGAGGACGGTACGCAATGGACTTATGCCTCGTGTCGCGATGAAGTTCGCCGTCTCGCCCAAGGCTTGCAAGCATGCGGAGTCCGCAAAGGGGATCGCGTCTTCGTCTGGCTGCCGAGCGGCCGACCCATCGTGCTCGCCTGGTTCGCGATCAACTATCTGGGTGCGATCTACGTTCCGCTGAACACCGCCTACAAGGGCAAAGTGCTAGAGCACGTCATCAATGCCGCAGGCGGCTCGGTGATGCTCGCGCATCCGAGCCTCACAGACCGTCTGCAGGGCCTGCAAACGCCGAAGTTGCAGCAGGTGTTCACCGACGTCGACGCCCTGCTTGGCGATGCCAGAGCGCTTGATGACAGCACCCCCATCGAACACTGGGATATCCAGAGCATCATCTACACCTCTGGTACGACCGGCCCATCCAAAGGCGTGCTGTCACCCTATCTTCAGGGTTACACCACGGCCGTTGTGAACTACGGCTACCTGCAGGATGGCGAGTGCATCCTGATCAACCTGCCGATGTTCCATGTCGGCGGCACGAGTTCGATCACCTGCGCGCTCGTGCGCTCGGGCAGTTTCTATCTGGTCGAGGGCTTCAGCACCACGCAGTTCTGGAATCAGGTGCGCGAAGGTCAATGCAGCACCACCTCGGGCCTGATCGGTGTCATGGCGGCCTTTCTCTCGAAAGCCGAGCCACGCGCCGATGATGTCGACAATCCGCTCAAGTTCATCACCATGTTCCCGGTGAATGACGAGACCATCGCTTTCGCCAAGCGATTCGGCTTCGACTACCTCACCGGCTTCAACATGACCGAAGTCTCGACACCCTTGATGACGGACATGAACGCGCCGCCCGATGGCAGCTGCGGCTGGCCCCGCAGCGGTATCGAGTGCCGTCTGGTCGACGAGAACGACATCGAAATTCCGCGTGGCCAGATCGGCGAACTCATCTGTCGCAGTGATATCCCCTGGAACATGAACGCCGGCTACGACGGTCTGCCCGAAGCCACGGCGCGCGCCTGGCGCAACGGCTGGTTCCACACGGGCGATCTCTTTCGCCAGGACGAGCAGGGTAAGTATTACTTCGTCGATCGCATCAAAGACACGATCCGTCGTCGCGGCGAGAACATCTCTTCCTTCGAAGTCGAAAATGCGATCCGGCAATTCCCGCAGGTTGACGAAGTGGTCGTCGTCGGTGTGGCCAACGAAGTGGCCGAGCAAGACGTACTCGCCGTGATCAAGCCCAAAGCGGGCGATCCCTTCGATCCGGCGAAGCTCATCGAGTTTCTCTCGCCGTTGCTCGCCTACTTCATGATTCCGCGCTATGTGCGGCTCGTGAACGAGATTCCGAAGACCGAGACGAACAAGCCGCGCAAGGTCGTCTTCCGCGACGAGGGCATCACGGCCGAGACTTGGGATCGAGAGAAAGCCGGTATTCGGCTCAGACGCGAACGCCTCTGAGCCCTAGCCGCGCGAGCTTTAGCTACACGGCCGAGCTTTCGCTAGCGGCGCGCAGGATACGCACCGGGATGGCGCTCATGCGCGGCAAACCGCTCAAGGCATCGAAACCGCTCGCATCGTCGATGAGCGCTGCCGGGTTCGCATCCTCGAATCCATGCGCCAAAGAAATCACCCCGCGTCGAATGTCGTCAGCCAGACGCACTCGCGCCCGAGTGCGTCCATGACGCGACTCGATCTCGATCGGCATATCGTCGAGAAGTCCGAGCGCACCGGCATCCGCCGGGTGCACGTAGGCCGGGTTGTGCGAGAGTCGCTTGCGCAACGCCGGCAAACGTTGACCCACCGAGTTGTAGACGGCGTGCTCGCGTCGCGTCACGAGTAACCACGGGTAGTCTCGGTCGATCTGCTCCGCTGCGATCGGCAGTGCCGCAGAGACCGCCGCCAACTCCTGCATCATCGAGGTGGCTGCCAGCTGCAGTCGATGCGGCCAATCAAGCGGCTTCGGATCAGCGAGCAGTTTCGGGTCGGGGAAGATCGCGCCGTGCGGATGCCGCTTGATCTCCTCGAGCGGCACACGGCTCTTGGCGACGAAGGCCTCAAGCAACTGATCGGTGGAGGGTGGCGATGCCATATCGAACGGCTGCCCGCGAAACGCGAGCGACAATCCCATGTGCCTACCGAGCTCAAAGAAGATTCGCCAATCTTCGAGCACATCGCTCCCAGCCGGCGGTTCGATCAACGCCGGTTGATACTGCGCATAGGGCTCCGGGTAACCGAGCGACAAACCATAGACGGTGATGCCTTCGTTGCCAAAGGTGATCGCCGGCGACTCGAAACCGAGGCGTGGTCCGATGACGTAATGCGCATGCCGAGCGGTAGCTGAGAGCATCGGATCGATAACGACGAGTAATTCGAGCGACTCGAGTGCGCGACGGGTTTTTCTTGATTCGGCCACGACAGCAAGGGATTACCACCGATGACGAACAGCGCTCGTACTTGCCCCTCGCCCGGCGTCAAAATCTCGTCGGCCAAAGCCGCCGTGGGCAAACCCGCTGCGGTATCGGTCAAACCACGCACGCGCAAGGCCTCACCAAAGTCTGTCGCAGAGCGCGGCTTATCCGCACGCGCCACGCCGGAGAACTGCCGGAAGAACACACCCTGATTAGGCATGCGCTCACCGGCCTTCACCCAGCGTCCGCAAATCGTATTGAGTGCGAGCACGAGGTAATCCATCAGCACGCCATGGGGCGCCATGCTCGGGCCTGTGCCACTCGTCGCGTTGCCGCGCTGCGCTCTGGCAAACGAACGTGCAGCCGCGACGATGTCTTCCGCTGAAACGCCGGCAACCGCCGCCACCCGCTCAGGAGTGAAAGACGCCACGGTGTCACGCAACTGGGCAAAGCCGTCGGTTTCGGCTTCGACGAAAGCCTGGTCGTAGAGACCTTCTTCGATGATCACCCGCAACATCGCGGCAAGGAGCGGTACATCCTGACCCGGCAGACACTGCAGATGCAGATCGGCCTTACGCGCCGTCTCCGATCGGCGCGGATCGATGACGATCAGCTTCAAGCCGCGCTTACGCGCCTCGTGCAGGCGCTGAGCGGGATTGAACGAGGGGATACCACCCCACATCGACACCAGCGGATTGGCGCCGAGGAGCAAGCACACATCGGCCTCGGCGAAATCCTGCGGACCTGCGCCCCACTTGCCGTGCAGCGCCATCGAGATTGGTTTGCCCGGCTGATCGATGGTGGCATTCGAGAAGCGCATCGGTGAACCAATGGCATCCATGAACGCTTCACGTAGCATCACGCCTGCAGGGCAAAAATGACTGAACGTACCGCCGCACATCGCAACCGATCGCGGCCCATAGAGATCGAGGATGGATCGCGTCTTCGCCGCGATGTCGGCAAGCGCCTCGCTACTGATAACACGCTCGAAATCGCCGCTCGCATTTCGTCGCAGCAGCTTCAGGATGCGATCGGGGGACGCGTGGAACTCGTGGTAGTTGCGCCCCTTGATACAGCTATAGCCCGTGTACATCGGATTGTCGCGATCGCCAATGAGCTTAGTGATCCGACCATCCTTGAGTGTGGCAACCATGCCACAGGTCGCATGACAAAAGCGGCAGATGACGGTCACTTCAGTCATGTAACTACCCTAAGAAGAAAAGGTCCAAAGAAAAAGACGGGGTGCCCAATCTCTGAGCACCCCGCCTTCTCGTTCAGATCATCAGAACTTCCAATTGAGGTCTAGACCGTAGGTGCGCGGGGCACCAAACTGCGACACCTCCTCGCCGAAGAACGGGATGATATTCACGCGATAGAGCTCGTCGTTAAGGTTCTTGCCCCACAGCGCGACCGACCAGACCTCGCCTTCGGGGGAGAGTGCGACGCGAGCATCCAGCAGGCCGTACGAAGGCTCTCGGGCAACGTTGTCGGTCGCCCAGAAGAGATCGCTCTGCCAGCTGTAGTTCAGGCTGACCTTGAGCGCCTCGCCCCAACCGCCGATACTGGCCGTATAGTCCACACCCGCCGAGACCTGCTTCTCGGGCGTACGCTGCAAACGGTTGCCCGAGCTGTTGAGGCGGGTGCCCGTCAACGGATTGATCGCAGACTCTAGGAAGTTCTCGTACTCCGTATCGACGTACGAGCCACCGAGCGAGAAGCGTAGCGAATCTACGGGCAGGAACTCGAGCTCAGCCTCGATACCCTGGATCTTGGCGCTCGCCGCGTTGTCGGTGAGGTTGCAGAGGCAGGCCGCATTGGTCTGCGTTACCTGTAGGTTCTTGTAGTCCATGTTGAAGATAGCGGTGTTGAACCGCAGCCGACGCTCAAGCAACGTGGTCTTGAACCCGAACTCGTAGTTTGTCGCCTCCTCCGGGTTGTATGGCGTCGAACCCTGCGCCGGGTTGGCCGGCGTGTCGTCATAGCCGCCGCCTTTGAAGCCCTTGGCGTAAGTCAGGTAAACGAAAGTGTGGTCGCTCGGGCGCCAGTCGAGGGTGACCTGCGGGGTCGCCTTATTCCACTCACGCGAGTATGGCGCGGTGAAGCTATCGCCCGCGGCGTAGACCCACCGGTTCGGCGCCACGCAGGTAGCCGGTGTCGGCGAAACCACGCTGTTGTCCGGACGACGACAGAGACCCTCGATGGTGACGTTTGGACGCGGATCGTTCGGGTTGAAGCGGTCACCTGTGGCGACCACTGTACCGACCACGTTACCGCTCTTCTTATCCTGCGTATAACGCAGGCCGGCCGTTATCTTCAGGGTGTCCGAGAAACGGAACCCGAGGCTCCCGAAGCCCGCGGCGTTCGCACTGCGTCGTGAATCCAAGCCTGCATCGGTTTTACTCCTTTCAACTGACCAGCCGAGTGTGCCGGGTAGCGATACGCGTGGGAAGAGCCACATATAAGACCGCGTTCAAAAAAATCTTGTCGCCGCATTACCGATTTGTATATGGGCTTCACCCACAAGTTATCAACGAAAAATCAACGTCATACTGTTATCGCCAGGTGAATGATAACGATATGTCTCTGGTATAAAGCCATAAAAAAGCCCGGAATCTGACAGACGAGAGCCTGAACATCTTGTGTTAAGCGGGACCGCTTGAATTCATATCAACGACAAAGAGATGATGAGACGACTGACCTTTGCGGTTCCCGTTGGCTCTGAGACACAACGCAGCAACGAAAGCGTCGTAAAGCACATCCGTATTCGCTTGATTTACCCGCTCCTAGAAGCCTTTATGAAGCGTAATCTTCTCCAATAATCTACCCTTTTCGAAACGGCGCTAATTTGTAAGTGGCCCCCTTGACGCATACAACCAACAATGTCTCGATAACGACTGCCATTCTCCTGATTAGCATTGTCGTTCTTTCTTCAGGAGGGCTATGTGCTGCCGCATCACCGGGACTTTTGGGCTCGGTATCCGGAACGTCCTGCACCGCTACGACGGCGCCGGAGGGAGTTATTTTCGGCGGAGCCCCGCGCTGGATTACCGGTAGCAACTTACCGCCTCACTGCGAAATTCGCGGCGTCGCTGCGGAAAAGATCCGCTTCGTGATACGTCTACCGGGTAAATGGCAAGGCCGCTTCCTGTTGGCCGGCTGCGGCGGATTTTGCGGCGAGCTTCAACCTGACAAGGAGGGTCTAAGCAACTCGATCAACACATCGGTGCGCCGCGGCTACGCGGCCATCACCCACGATGGCGGTCATCAAGCCCCAAGTTGGGAAACCGGCTGGGCAGCCGATCCCGAAGCACTAGAGATTTGGGCGCACAAAGTATTACCTTTAATGACCCAGACTGGTGTTGCCATCGCCAAGTCTGTCTATGGCATCGCACCTCGCTACAAATATTTCGCGGGCTGCTCTAATGGCGGACGACTCGGAATGATGGCAGCGCAGCGCTATCCGGGACTGTTCGACGGTATCGCCGCGGGGGCAAGTATCTTCGATCTGAGCGGTGCCGCGGGCCTCTGGGGAGCATGGATGACCCAACAGACCTGGCCCAAAGGTAAACCGGTCATCGCTCCCGAGCGCTGGGCTGTGGTGCATCGCAAGATTTTACAGCGCTGCGATGTACTCGATGGACGAAATGACGGGCGTATCGATAAACCACGCGCTTGTACCGTCGATTTTTCGACTTTCACGAACGGCGACGAACCGCTTACTGCTGCTGAGGTAAGCGCGCTGACATCACTCTACGGCGGGACACGTGACGCGCGCGGTGCCGTAATCTACCCCGCACTTGAGTTAGGTAGCGAATTCTTTGGAGATATCTGGCTCGGCGGATCAGAGAGTCACGCGGCTTGGGGCACTCTGGCCTCTCGAGGCTATCAGCAAATGCTGGCGCGTAGCCTAGGCCGCTCTCCCAGCGACACGCCCATGGACGTGGATACCGTACGTGAAATGATCGCGCGCTCGCCCGTTCCAGCGATCACCGATGCGGTAGATACTGATCTCGCGGCGCACGCTCGATCGGGAAGCAAACTGCTGCTTTACCAGGGTCTCGCCGATCCACTCATCATTCCAGAACCGATTGAGAACTACTACGCCACCGCAGCCGAGCGCGCCGGGAGACTTGCATCGCTTCGAGAACATACACGGCTTTTCATGATTCCGGGCTGGGGTCACTGCTGGGAGCGTCCCGCTGCCGCTGGAGACGACTTCGACCCGCTCGCCGCCTTGGAGGTATGGGTGGAGCGAGGTCAGGCCCCCGATTTCTTGCCACTTCGCTCGCGCGACGGACACCACATCGAACAAATACCGATGCGCTAAAAGCGAAGCACTCATCGTCCCAATACCTGTCGTTCATGTACAACCGATCAGTGAATCGATTTGAGGAAAGTACTAAGTTATCCGTTTGCTGTATAAGCGACTTGGGATCGCAAGTGGTTGACTGGTTAGGGCTTCGAACTTACTGCAAGGGGATTGCTTTTTCACTGGAGTAAAAAAGGCAAATCAATAGAAATCTAACTCATAGATTTTTAAGCCTGGGCCCGCTTGCATTCGAACTCAGGACCAAGGAATTATGAGAAGAATAGACTCAGGGATCCCTATTGGCCTTCAATGACTCACGGATGTCACTAATCGGTGTGAAAGAAAATATGCAGGTTACTGTCTGACTTTCGACCGCTCATTAGTCGCGCTAGGCCGTTGCTTTTACGAGTGGCTCGTGGCGCTGCTTTCGCCGAGTTAGTATTAAGTACTATGA
>Ga0194119_10002303_pt1 | contig 32675 bp, 33 predicted proteins | sample TA2MahC100mmetaG_FD_148620 | JGI IMG/M metagenome (GOLD analysis project Ga0194119, IMG submission 148620) | Freshwater microbial communities from Lake Tanganyika, Tanzania - TA2015018 Mahale Deep Cast 100m | ecosystem: Environmental > Aquatic > Freshwater > Lake | place: Tanzania: Lake...
CAAGTTGAGGAGACGCACAATCGCGGCGCGCGTCTGGTCGTGGTCTTGCATATCATTCAGGTTCAAGTCTTCCAACATGGCTCAAGTATAAGCGGATGTGAGCAACTTGTCTATCCCAATTAAGTAGGATTGACTATTGTGAAAAGATTACCCCAAGTTATTGAGAAGATACTTCCGGCGTATTGCCCAGCGGCGTGATCGCGCCAAGTCCGGTGATGACGACGCGGGTGCGGTGAGCGAGCGATGTGGATTGCATCTTCTTTCCTGTTACGTGTGCGCGAGGGTATCAGCCGCCATCAGGTCGCGAGTTTCACCTGTCTACTCACGGTTGGCACCTTGCGCCGTTGCGGTTGCATCACGCGCTTGGGACGACGCGCGGGCACTCCATATAACATTCCCCACGCGCTTATGTCCTCATCCAACTCAGCCCAGGAAACGCCTTGCCCGTTTCCCATAATCTCAAAGTTGTTGCGCTGTTGTGCTGTCGCTTCAGATAGACGCCATGACCAAGCAAGAGGCACGCTGATCGTGCGCCCGTCTGATAATTGCGCGACGATACTATCATTTGTGACTTTGAGAGTAGCAATGCGTGGTTCACTACTTTCCACAATGTTCATCCCATGCCTCCTGGATAAGGTTATGATATTTCAAGATGATTGACCGAATCCGATTGAGTTCCACAGGCGAGAACCCATCGTTGGCACACAAGGCAACGGGTTCAAGCCAAAACTTGCACAACATTCGTTCACGACGGGTATGCACATGCATTGGCTCGTTGCAATCGAAACTGTAGAAGAAGAAACGATATGGACCAGGAATACCGCGAATAGTTGGCATCGAGTCCTCTTGTCTAGAATGCGCCTCGCGCTTGATTATAGATCAAGTGGCTAGGCTTCTTGCACGCCCGCGCGGATCAATTCGACGACGTTCCCTTCCACCGCTTCTTTCGCGACGCGGATCGCGTTTTTGATCGCGTTCGTGTCCGAACTGCCGTGTCCGATGATGACGACGCCGTCCACGCCGAGCAAAATGCCGCCGCCAACTTCAGACGGATCGAGCCGCGCTTTGAGCGCGTCGAACGCGGGCTTTGCCAGCAGCGCGCCGAGAACCGCGAGCGGTCGCTTTTTAATTTCGGCTTTGATGAAACCGACCATAGTTTTCGCGAGTGATTCACTCAGCTTGATCGCGACGTTGCCAACGTAGCCGTCGCAGACGATCACGTCCATCGTCCCCTTGGGAATATCGCGCCCTTCCGCGTTGCCGACGAAATTGATCTTGCTTTTTTTCAACAGCGCGTACGCGTCGCGGACAACTTGCGGTCCCTTGCCTTCTTCCTCGCCGTTCGACAAAAGCCCGACGCGCGGATTCGGAACTCCCAAACCTTTTTCCGCGTAGATCGATCCCATCAGCGCGAATTGATAGAGATATTCCGGTTTCACGTCCGCGTTCGCGCCGATGTCGAGCAGAAGCACGCGCCCGGTTGCAGTCGGCAATGTCGTCGTCAGCGCGGGGCGTTTGATCCCTTTGATGCGACCCAGCAAGTATGGTCCCGCAATCGCCGCCGCCATCGCCGCGCCGGTGTTGCCCGCAGTCACGAACGCGTCGGCTTGTTTGTCGCGCACGAGTTTGACCGCGAGATTCATCGACGCGTCTTTTTTCGCCTTGACCGCTTCGACGTGCTCGGTCATACCGATCATCGTCGGCGCGTGCACGATCGGCAGATCGAGTCCGCGCGTATCGTGCTTGGCGAGTTCGGCTTTGATTTTATTTTCGTCGCCGACGAGAATGACGGAAACATTGTACGCGCGCGCGGCGAGTACGGCTCCGGCGACATCGGGAACGGGATGCGCATCACTGCCCATCGCATCGAGAGCGATTTTCATAGCGGCTCCTTGGGGAAAAAGTCAATTGGTGATTGGTCAACTAGTGACTAGTCACCGATCACTAGTTGACTATTCGGCGACTATTTTACTCGACTTGCTATGAATTTGCAAAACTCGAATCGCTGTTGACTTGCAAAGAAATGAGATGTATACTGTCCCCGACAGACAAACCCAGTTACGCGCGGAATTATTTTCCGCAAGGAGATGCTTCGATGGTGAAGAAAAAGCAACCTCGCCTAGCGACTCGCCGTTCACGTACCCCCCCCCCGTCCTCTAGTTCCGCTTGATTCCTCGCCCGCGTCAGCCATCGCCAAGGACGCGCCCGCCGCGCCGATCGCGGCAGAAGAGACCGCGCGGCCGATCACCGCGCCCGCGCAGACCTTCGAGGTCTCGGAGACCTCGAAGGTCTCGGAATCCGCGCCCTCCTTCCCCGTCGTCGGCATTGGCGCGTCGGCGGGCGGTCTCGCCGCGCTCGAAGGGTTCTTTGCAAATATGCCGGCGGACACCGAAGGCGGCATCGCGTTCGTCATCGTGCAACACCTCGACCCCGGTCACAAGAGCATTCTCACCGATCTCGTTCAACGTTACACCAAGATGCAGGTCTTTGAAGTCGAAGATGGAATGACGGTCGAGCCGAACTGCGCCTACATCATTCCGCCGAACAAAGATATGGCGCTCTTGCACGACAAACTGCATCTGATCGAACCCGCCGCGCCGCGCGGCTTGCGTCTCCCGATCGATTTCTTTTTCCGCTCGCTCGCGCAGGATCGCGGCGAGCAAGCGATTTGCATCGTCCTCTCCGGCGCGGGCACCGATGGCACGCTCGGCTTGCGCGCGATCAAAGAAGTCGGCGGGATGGCGATGGTGCAGAATCCCGAATCGGCGGGGTACGATGGAATGCCGCGCAGCGCGGTTGCCACCGGTCTCGCGGATTACGTTCTGCCGCCGAAAGATATGCCCAAGCAATTGATCGGCTACGTGCAGCACATCTTCGGACGCAAGAAAAAAGGCGGCGCGGCTATTCCAGTGGATGTCAACAGTTGGATTCAGCGCATCCTGGTTTTATTGCGCTCATCGAGCGGACACGATTTTTCCTGCTACAAGCAATCCACGATTTTGCGCCGCGTCGAACGCCGGATGGCGGTGCATCAGATCGAGCGGATCGAGCAGTACGTCCAATATCTGCGGCAGAACGAAATCGAACAGTTGACGCTCTTTCGCGAACTCTTGATCGGCGTGACCGGCTTTTTCCGCGACCCGGAAGCGTACGGGGTGTTGCTCGAAGGCGCGATCAACAAACTGCTGGCGGACCGTCCCGTCGGCACGCAGTTGCGCGTGTGGACGCCGGGCTGTTCGACCGGCGAAGAGGCGTACTCGATCGCGATGCTGTTCCAGGAACAGATGGAACACTCGGGGCGGCAGTTCAATCTCCAGGTTTTCGCGACCGACATTGACCAGACGGCAATCGAAAAAGCGCGCGTCGGCTTGTACCCCGCGAACATCGCCGCCGATGTGACGCCGGAGCGGCTGGGACGGTTCTTCATTCGCGAAGGCGACGACGCGTTCCGCGTCAAGAAAAGCATCCGCGACGTGCTCGTCTTCGCCGAGCAGGACGTCATCAAAGACCCGCCGTTTTCCAAGATTGATTTGCTCACTTGCCGCAACCTGCTCATCTATATGCAAGCCGAATTGCAGCGCAAAGTCATTCCGATCTTTCATTACGCGTTGAATCCCGGCGGATTTCTTTTCCTCGGCAGTTCCGAGTCCGTCGGCGAGTTCACCAATCTGTTCGAAGCGATAGACCGCAAATGGAAATTGTATCTGCGGAAAGAAGTCGCCTTTCCGCACGGCGTGGCGGTGGAAATGCCGGTGCACGTTCCTCCGGCGGCGCGCATCGAAGCAAAAGAAAGAAAAGTCAACGCCCGCGAAGTGACCGAGCGGACGCTCTTGACGGATTACGCGCCCGCGTGCGTGACAGTCAATTCGCACGGCGAGATTCTCTACGTCCACGGACGCACCGGCAAATACCTGGAACTGACGACCGGCGAAATGAGCGCGAACATTCTCCGCGCCGCGCGCGAAGGTTTGCGGCTGGAACTGGCGACCGCGCTCCGCAAAGTCGTCACCGGCAAAAAGCAAATCCGCTACGACGGGCTGACGGTCAAGACGAACGGCGACACCGAGCGCGTGAACCTGATCGTCAAACCGGCGGATGTGTTCTCCGTCGAGACCGGGACGCTCCTCGTCATCTTCGAACCCGCCGGACCGACGCGCGCGCCGGCGCGGCCGGCGAAGGGGAAAAAGCCGACGCCGGTGGAGGAGGTAGGCACTCGCAGCAATCAGCACATCGCCGCGCTGGAGCGCGAGTTGCGCGTCAAGGAAGAATATCTCCAGACGACGGTCGAAGAATTGGAAACCGCGAACGAGGAACTGAAATCCACGAACGAGGAATTGCAGTCTACGAACGAAGAATTGCAATCCACGAACGAGGAATTGGAAACGTCGAAAGAGGAGTTGCAATCGGTCAACGAAGAGTTGGTGACGGTCAACACCGAACTGCAGCAAAAGATCGAAGACTTGTCGCGCGCCAACAACGATATGAACAACCTGCTCGCCGGCACCGGCATCGGCACGATTTTCTTGGATCACCAACAGAACATTCTGCGCTTCACTCCGGCGGTCACGCGCATCATTCCGTTGCAGGCAAGCGATGTCGGACGGCCACTGGAACATTTTTCGTCGAACGTGACGAATGTGGAAAATCTCGCCAGTGACATTCGAGCCGTGCTCGATTTATTGACACCGCACGAAGCCGAAGTGCAAACGAAAGACGGACATTGGTACCTGATGCGGATTCTGCCGTACCGCACGCTAGAGAACGTCATCGAAGGCGTAGTGCTGACGTTCTGCGAGATCACGGAGCAAAAGCGTTTGCAGGAGGCACTGCGCAACACGGAGAGCGCACTCCGCCTCGCCGTTGTCCTGCGCGACGCGAACGACGCGATCACGGCTCACGATTTGCAGGGGCGCATTCTGGCGTGGAATCCGATGGCGGAGAAACTGTACGGCTGGAGCGAAGCGGACGCGCTCGCGATGAACATCCGCGAGATCGTGCCGATGGACAAGCGCGCCGAGTCCATCGCGTATGCGGAGAAACTCGCGCGCGGCGAACCGGTCGAGGCGTTCGAGACGCAGCGCGTCACCAAAGCCGGGCAAACGCTGGACGTTCGGCTGACCGTCACCGTGCTCGTGGACGCGCAAGGCAAGCCGTATGCGGTGGCGACGACGGAGCGGAATGTGACGACCTAACCCCCAACCCCCTTCCCTCGTAGGGAAGGGGGCAAGGGGGAGATGTGACGACCTAACCCCAACCCCCTTCCCTCGTAGGGAAGGGGGCAAGGGGGAGATGTGACGACCTAACCCCCAACCCCCTTCCCTCGTAGGGAAGGGGACAGAAGGAGATGTGACGACCTAACCCCCAACCCCCTTCCCTCGCAGGGAAGGGGGCAGGGGGATAGGTATGGAGGCAAGTATGGCAAAGAGGGAATCCACCTCCCCAGACAAATTCGCCACACTACGCAGAGAGGCAGAAGAGATCGCGCGAACACAACCCGCGGAATTGGGGAGGTTATCACGCGAAGAGATGCAGCGCGTCGTGCACGAACTGCAGGTGCATCAAATCGAATTGGAGATGCAGAACGATGAACTGCGCCGCACTCAGGCGGAACTGGAAGACGCGCGCGACCGCTACCGCGATCTGTACGATTTCGCGCCGGTCGGCTATCTCACGCTCGACGACAAGAACATCATTCGAGAAGCCAATCTTACCGCCGCGGCAATGCTGGGTGTTGAGCGCGCGCGCTTTGTCAACCAACCGTTGTCACGCTTTATCGCGCGGAACACTCAAGACGTTTTTTATCTCTTTCACAAACATTTGCTCGACACGCAGACGCGGCAGGTGTGCGAATTGAAAATGGTCAAGTCCGACCAGTCTGAATTCGATGTCGCGCTGGAAGCGATTGCGGCGCGTGACGCCAATGGCGCGCCTACGCTCCGCGTCTCGCTGAGCGACATTACGACGCGCAAGCGCGCGGAAGCGATTCTGGCGCAACATTCGGAACACCTGGAGCAACTCGTCGCAGAGCGGACGCGTGAACTGCGCGACGCGCAAGCGCAACTCCTTCAGCAGGAACGGCTAGCAGTCCTGGGACAAATCGTCGGCGGCGTCAGCCACGAACTCCGTGGTCCTCTGGGCGCGATCAAGAACGTGGCATGGCTGCTCAAGCGCCCACTCGCCGCGTCTGATCCCGAGACAAAAGAGACCCTGGACATCCTCAACCGCGAAGTGGCAATCGCCGACCGGATCCTTACAAGTTTGATGAATTATGCGAATCCTAAACCGCCTTTCCGCTGCAAGACCAACGTGACCGAAATACTTGACGCGGCAATCGCGCAAACTACGATTCCAGCGCGCGTCACGGTAATCAAACAATACGCCGAACCCTTGCCTGCGCTGATGGCAGACCCCGATCAACTCGAAATCGTGTTTGGCAACCTGATTCGCAACGCCGTGCAAGCCATGCCCGCTGGCGGACAACTGACGATAAAGACAGAGGGCGAAACGCTCCGCGTGAAGGATGAAACTTTGGGCGAAGATTTCGTCTCTCATCCCTCATCCTTCATCCTTGTCAGCATTTCCGATACCGGCGTCGGCGTCGCGCCGGACATTTTAGACAAAATCTTTCAGCCGCTGTTCAGCACCAAGGCGCAGGGAATGGGCTTGGGACTCTCGCTCTGCAAATTGCTCGTCGAGGGACATGGCGGCAAAATTCAGGTCACGAGTCAGATAGACAAAGGTACGACGGTGATCGTGAATCTACCTGTTGCGCCTGGAACTACCCGCTCCTCGGATACTCAAGCTGGATAACGCAGTTTGGAGGAAACAATCATGGAACGCGCCAAGCCGCGGTGAAGCAGAACGCGCCGCGCGATCAAAGGTTTTCTTTTTCCCCAACTTGTGCTAGAATGAACGCCATCAGAAATTCAGAGGGGAGAAATCGCGATGGAAGTTTTGTTGCTGAAAAACGTGCCGGGCGTGGGTAGCGCCGGGCAAGTGAAAAAAGTGAACGATGGACACGCGCGCAATTATCTGCTCCCGCGCAAGCTCGCCGTCCCGGCGACCGGCGGCGCGGTCAAGCAAGCCGAAACGATCAAAGCCGCCGCCGCGCGCCGCGACGCGAAGACACTCGGCGAAGCGCAAGAATTGGCAAAGCAGTTGGGGCAAATCACGCTGACCTTTCGCGCCAAAGCCGGAGAGGGCGAACGACTCTTCGGTTCGATCACTTCGAGCGATGTGGCGGACGCGCTCGCGCGCGATCATCGCATCAACGTTGATAGACGCAAGATTGATTTGGAATTGCCGATCAAAGAACTGGGTGAAAAGCAGGTCGCGATCAAGGTGCATCCCGAAGTGACTGCCCAGGTGACGGTCGCCGTCGAGCGCGAACCGGCGTAGTTGGTGCGGCGATGAATGACTCGGCGATTCCGCCGGCGATGTTCCGGGAGATCGTCGCGCGCGTCCGGTGCGCGCTGTGCGGTCACCATTTTCGCGCGAACGATATCCAGGTTTTGGGACGGCGCGGCAACGCGTGGGCAATGCGCGCCCACTGCCCGATGTGCCGCGCGCAGGCGTTGCTGTTCGCCGTGGTCGAACCGCGCGCCGCGCACATGCTCTACAGCGATCTGGCGCCGGACGAATGGGCGCGCTTCAAAGATCGCCCGCCGATCGCAACGGACGACGTGATCGCGTTCCACCAATTCATTCGCGCGTACGACGGCGATTTTTCCGAAATTTTGGACGAGCCGTTGCCGCCGGAATAATCCAGACTTCCGAAGTTTTTCGAGCTTCGGAAGTTTTGTTTTGCGTCCGAACAAGGGCAGGGCTTTGTCAAAGCCTTCATTGTGTCATTGCGAGGAGCGTTTTTTTTTGCGACGAAGCAATCCCCAAGCAACTCGGAGATTGCTTCGCTTTGCTCGCAATGACACGTAACCGCGACTTGACAAAATCCTAGAACAAGGAGTTGACACATTTCGAAAACGTGGTATAATATCGGCAGGATACCCCCCTAGGGTATACGTCATTTCAAGGAGAAACCAATGGCTACTGTACATCCTTTGCACGTGACTGATGCTGACTTTGCCAAAACGGTCCTGGAATCCAAGTCGCCGGTGCTGGTGGATTTCTGGGCGGAATGGTGCGGACCGTGCCGGATGATCGCGCCGTCGGTCGAAGAGCTGGCGCGCGAGTACGCCGGCAAAGCCGTCGTCGCCAAGATGGACACCGACGCGAATCCGCAAACGCCGATGAAGTACGGCATTATGGGCATTCCGACGCTGATCATTTTCAAGGACGGCAAAGAAGCGGATCGCATCGTCGGCGCGGTGCCCAAAGCGGCAATCGCCAAGAAATTGGACGCCGCGCTTGCCAAGTAGAGTGACCGATGCCGATTTACGAATACTATTGCGACGATTGCAAAAAGCCGTTTGAAGTTTTCGTTCGCTCGATCAGCGCGCCGGTGACGCCGGTCTGTCCCGCTTGCGGCGGACGGCACGTCGAAAAAGAAGCGACGGCGGCAAGCGCGATCGGCTTGAGCAACGCGGCATCGTCCGCGTCCTGCGCGCCGAGCGGCTGAGGATTGCCGCGCCGATAACCGGGTGTTATCGCCGTGGCAAATCGTCAAGGATGAACGTATGGCGCAAGATACAAAAAATGCGAAAGCCGAAATGCTTCGCCGCTTGAAACGCATCGAGGGACAAACGCGCGGCGTGCAAAAAATGGTGGAAGAAGAACGCGGCTGCGCGGACATCCTACACCAACTCAACGCGATCAACGAGGCGATCCGCAGTGTCAGCCGCTTGCTCGCCGAAAATTACGCGGTCGAATGTTTGCAGGCGCCGGGCAAGCGCGGCAAATCACGCGCCGCCATCGCGACGATGCTGGACGTGATCGCGCAAGTGCCGCGTTGATTTTCAATTTTCGATTGCCGATTTTCGATTCGATGCTCAATCCAAAATCGAAAATCAAAAATGAGCGGGGAGGAATCGTGCCTTTACTACGCGATGCAGATCGCGAAAATCTGCGAAAAGAATTGGATCAATTACAAACGCCGGTGCGTTTGGTGTTTTTTACGCAAGCGCTCGATTGCGAGTATTGCGGATTGACCAAGCAAGTCTTGGAAGAAATCGTCGGCTTGTCCGACCAGGTGCAATTGAAAGAATACAACTTTGCGATTGACAAGGACGCGGTCGCGCAGTACCACATCGCGCGCGTCCCGGCGATCGCGGTGACGCGCGTCGAGCAACCCAAGTTGCTGGTGACAGGCAACGAGCAACCGCGCGAACGCGATTACGGGATCCGCTATTACGGCGTGCCCGCCGGTTTTGAATTCGCCGCGCTGATCGGCGACATTCTCGACGTGTCGAAGGGCGATTCGGGTTTGAGCGCGCAAAGCAAAAGCGCGCTCGCGCAACTAAAAGACCCGTTGCATCTCCAGGTCTTTACGACGCCGACCTGACCTCACTGTCCGCGTGCAGTCAGGTTGGCTCACCAAATGGCAATGGAAAACGAATTGATCACGGCAGACGCCGTAGAAGCGTCCGAGTATCCCGAACTTGCCGAACGCTATCAAGTGTACGGCGTGCCGCTCACAATCGCAAACGACAAGGCGCGCATCGAAGGCGGAATGCCGGAGCCGATGTTCATCGAGAAAATTCTGCAAGGAATCGGCGTAAAGGATGAAAGATGAAAGATGAAAGATGAAAACACAGACCTACAACCAAGTTGAAAATTCATCCTTCATCCTTCATCCTTCATCCTTCATCCTTCATCCTTCATCCTTCATCCTTTGAGGTTTACGATGGATCCGATTGCAAAAGTGTTGAGTGAATATAAAACGATTGCCGTCGTCGGCTTGTCGTCGAATCCGAGCAAGCCGAGTTACGAAGTCGCGCAATATCTCCAAGAGCGCGGCTATAAAATCATCCCAGTCAATCCGATGCTAACTGAAGTACTCGGTGAAAAAGCGTATCCCGATGTGACTTCGATCCCTGGCGCGGTAGATGTCGTTGACATTTTTCGCGCGCCGGACGCGGCGCCGGAAATCGTCGAGCAGGCAATCGCGAAGAAAGCCAAAGTCGTGTGGATGCAACCGGGCGCGGAAAATCTACAGGCAGCGGAACGCGCGATGCAAGCCGGGCTCGAAGTGATCGTCGGCGTGTGTATGAAGCGCGAACACAAAGGGCTACAAGACAAAAGCCAAGAGTAAAAAGGAAAAAGTATGGCGAAGAAAACAGCATCCGTACGCTGGGTCAGCGGTAGAGCGTTTGAAACACAAACTGGCTCTGGTCATCGCGGCTGGATTGATGCGTTTCCCAAGGAAGGCGAGACGAGCAAGGGACCAACGCCAACAGAATTGGTGTTGGTGGCGGTTGCCGGTTGCACGGGAATTGACATCGTTGACATTCTGCAGAAGAAACGCCTGAACGTCACAGGACTCGATGTGGCGGTGGAAGGCACGCAAGCCGCCAATCCTCCAAACGTCTACACCGAACTCGATGTGGTGTATCGCGTGCGCGGCAAAGATATTCCCGCGAGCGCGGTCGAGCAAGCGATCAAGCTTTCGGAAGAAAAGTACTGTAGCGTCGGCATTATGATCGGCAAGACCGCCAAGATCAACAGCCGCTATGAAATCGTCGCAGAGTGAAAGACCGTTGTCACTTTGAGCGGAGCGACAAGTCTCCTTGTTGCGAAATAGAGATTTCTCGCTTCGCTCGAAATGACCGCGTCGAGTGAAATGTTCCGATCGAATCATCGCGCGCCGCGCGTCGACGCGACCAAGTGCAAGACCTGCCAACGCTGTCCCGCGCGCCAGACGTGCAAGCTGAAAGCGCTCGTGCAATTCGAAGCGCACGAACTGCCGTACATTGATCGCGAGATGTGTCGTGGCTGTTTGGTGTGCGTGGAGGAATGTCCGCATCGCGCGATTGTCGTGGAATAGTTGGTTGGTTGGATAGTTTGATAGTTGGATAGTTGCGGAGCACGCCGGATGTTCGGAGTGTTCCGCTTTTGCTTTGTTGCTAAAATCGGGAGTCGTTTGTATAATCGTGCCAATCCTTTTCCGTAAAGGTGCGAAATGACCGATGCTAAATCGAATCGCGAACCTGTGACCAAAGAGACGCCTGACCTGCTTGGCGAACAGATCGAATCATTGCGCCAGATTTTTCCCGAAGCATTCGCCGAAGGCAAGTTGGATTTCGACAAACTGCGCGCCGCGCTCGGCGATTTTGTGGACGAGCGCCCCGAACGCTATTCGTTTACGTGGGCGGGCAAGCGTGATGCAATTCGTTTGTTACAGACGCCGAGCCGCGCGACACTCATCCCCGCACCCGCTGAAGGTGTGAATGTTACCACAACCCAAAACCTCTTCATCGAAGGCGATAACCTCGAAGTGTTGAAACTTCTCTACAAGGCGTACTTTGGGCGCGTCAAGATGATTTACATTGACCCGCCGTACAACACGGGCAACGATTTTGTCTATCCCGACGATTACGCCGACCCGCTGAAAACGTACCTTGAACTGACGCAGCAAATCACGAGCAATCCCGAAACGAGCGGGCGTTATCATTCCGCGTGGCTCTCGATGATGTATCCGCGCTTGTTTCTGGCGCGCCAACTCTTGCGCGAGGATGGCGTAATTTTTGTGAGCATTGACGATCACGAGGTTCATAATTTACGGATGGCGATGAATGAGATTTTTGGAGAGGAGAATTTCTACGGTTCGATTGTTTGGCAGAAGAAAGATACACCGTCGAACGATGTGCAAGGAATTTCTATCACACACGAATACATTCTCGCATACGTGAAAAGTTCTGCGTTTACGCGCCATCTTCTCGCTCGAACTGAGGAACAACTGGGGATCTACAAAAATCCCGATAACGATCCGCGTGGTGTTTGGACTCGTAATGCACTTACGCGGAAGGAATTCGTTGAGCGTGACTACTACGCAATCAAGAATCCGCAAGGCCGTGAGGTGTATCCGCCTCCAGGAACAAGTTGGCGTGTCTCGCGCAAAACGCTGGAGCGCCTTATTGCCGAAGATCGCATTTGGTGGGGCAAGGACAGAGATGGCGACATGCCTTTTGTCAAACGGTTTCTTTCTGAAGTGCAACAAGGTGTTGTTCCAACGAGTTGGTGGGATTATGAATTCGCGGGTTCGAATCGAAATGCAAAGATGGAAATTCGTAGCCTTTTTGATAATGAAGCACCCTTTGAAACTCCCAAACCATCAAAACTGCTCTCGCGGCTCTTGACGATTTCGACCACAAATGATGATTTGATCCTCGACTTTTTCGCTGGCTCTTGCACGACCGCGCAAGCGGTGTTGGAGTTGAATCGCGAGGACGGCGGCAATCGGCGGTTCATTATGGCTCAGTTGCCAGAGCCAATCGCCACCCCTGTCACGCTGAGCGTGAACGGAGCGAAGCGGAGTGAACGCGAAGCGTCTCGCAAGTCGCTGCAAGGAGATTCTTCGCCTTCGGCTCAGAATGACAAACCAATGGAGACCATCGCGGACATCGGCAAGGAACGCATCCGCCGCGTCATCGCCAAGATGCAAAAAGAAAACGCGGGCAAGATGAATTTGCAAGACCGCGCGACGCCCGAAGACCTCGGTTTCAAAGTATTCAAGCTCGCGCCGTCGAATTACAAGCAGTGGTGTTTTGTAGGGGCGAATGAAAATTCGCCCAAACCAACGCCCGCCGAATACGCAACCCAAGTCGCAATGTTCGCCGAGCCGCTCGCGGATGGCTGGCAGTTGGAAAACGTCATCTACGAAGTCGCGGTGAAAGAAGGGTACGGCTTGAATTGTCGCATTGAGTTTGCGGAAACATCCGGCGTGCCAATCCCTGCGCACGGCGACGATCTTTTCCAACGCAACGCGATTTACCGCGTCACCGATCTCGACAAGGAGCAATCGTTTTACATTTGTCTCGCAGATAAACTGCGTCTGGAAGCGTGCAAGCCGTTGCCGTTAACGCGCACTATCCTGTTCATTTGCCGCGATACTGCGCTAGATGATAAAGCCGCGGCAAATCTCGCGTTGCAATGTCGGTTGAAGACGATTTGAAAGGAGCGAATGATGCCCAAATCACAAATCGAATTACCAAAAGAAAAAATCGCGGCGTTTTGCCGACGAAATCATATCCGGCGCTTGGCGATTTTTGGATCGGCGCTGCGCAGTGATTTTCGTCCTGGAAGTGACCTCGATGTCTTGGTTGAATTTGAGCCAGACCACATTCCTGGGCTGGCATTTTTCGGAATGCAAGCCGAATTGTCCAAGACACTGGGGCGTCCCGTTGATCTGAATACACCGCAATTCTTGAGCAAGTATTTTCGTCGCCAAGTGCAACAGGAAGCGCAGGTGATTTATGAGCAAACATGAGTCGTCGATCCGTTATCGCCACATGCTCGATAATGCGCGCAAAGCGAGTGAATTGATGCGCGGCAAAACGCGCGCGGACTTGGACGATGAAGGAATCGAGACGCTTGCGCTGGTTCGTTTGCTCGAAGTGGTAGGCGAAGCCGCAAATCGAATTTCCGATAATGAACAGTTGCGCCATCCCGAAATTCCTTGGGTGCAAATTGTCGGCTTGCGGAATCGCTTGATTCACGGTTACGATTCGATTGATTTGGATATTCTGTGGCAAGTCGTCAGCGAGGATTTGCCTCCGCTGATTCAATCGCTCGAAAAGATTATTGCGGGCATTGGGTAATGCAATTCAAATTCGACGCCAACCAAGAATTCCAAATCCACGCCATCGAATCGGTCGCCAACCTGTTCGAGGGACAGCCGCGCATTCAAGTCGAACTGAAATTCGCGGCGAGCGCGGGCTTTGCCGCGATTGCGAATCGGCTCGATCTGGACGACGCCGCGCTGCTCACGAATTTGCAATCCGTCCAACGCGCAAACAATCTGCCAACCGACGCCGCGCTTGAATGGATCGAGTCCGAAATCGAAACGCTTGACGGCAAACGCCGCGCGCGCTTTGCCAACTTTTCAGTTGAGATGGAAACGGGTACCGGCAAGACCTACGTTTACATCCGCACCGCACTCGAATTGTTCCGCCGCTATGGACAATGCAAATTCATCGTCGTCGTTCCCTCCGTCGCCGTGCGCGAAGGCGTACTGAAAACGCTGGAGATCACCGAAAAACATCTGCGCGAGTTGTACGACAACATCCCGTACCGATACTACGCGTACGATTCCGATAATCTTTCCCAGGTTCGCCAGTTCGCGCTCTCCGATGGCGTCGAAATGATGGTGATGACGATTGACTCGTTCAACAAAGCGTCGAACGTCATTCGTCAGACGACCGACCGCTTGCAAGGCGAAACGCCGATTCATCTCGTCCAAGCCACGCGCCCGATTTTGATTTTGGACGAGCCGCAAAATATGGAAAGCGAATTGCGTATCAACGCGCTGTCCGCGCTCGATCCGCTGTTTGCTTTGCGCTATTCCGCAACACATCGCAATCCATACAACCTCGTCTATCGCCTCACGCCGTTTGAAGCGTATCGGCAAGGACTGGTCAAGCGCATCGAAGTGGCGGGCGTCGAGCAGGCGGGAAACGAGAACCAGGTTTTCTTACGACTTGATGGCATCAAAGTCGAAAAGAAAACCTTTACCGCGCGGTTCGCCGTTCACAAATTGATGAAGGACGGTACGGTCAAAGAGCAAGCCGTCACGATCAAGCCAGGCGATTCGCTCGAAGAAAAAGCGAATCGCCCAGAATACGCGCCGTTCGTCGTTGAAGAAATCAACGCGGGGGAAGGTTACGTCCGCTTTACGAACGGGATGGAATTGAAAACGGGCGAGACGCGCGGCGCGGACAAGGATACGATTTTCGACGCGCAGATTCGTTACACGCTCGGCGAACATTTCCGCAAGCAAGAACGATTGCGCGACGCGGGCATCAAAGTTCTCTCACTTTTCTTCATTGACCGCGTGGACAATTACGCGCGCGGCGACGGCATCATTCGGCAGTTGTTCGACAAGGCGTTTGCAGAGATGAAACCGACCGCGTGGCGCGACGTGGACGCGGCTAAAGTTCAAGCCGCCTATTTCGCCGCGCGGCGGACGAAAAGCGGCGAAGTGATTTACGAGGACAGCAAGACGGGCGAATCGGAGAAAGATAAAGAAGCGTACGATCTGATTATGCGCGACAAGGAACGCCTGCTCTCGTTTGACGAGCCGACTTGCTTTATCTTTTCGCACTCGGCGTTGCGCGAGGGGTGGGACAGCCCCAACGTCTTTCAGATTTGCACGCTGAATCAAACCGCGTCGGAAATGAAAAAGCGGCAAGAGATCGGGCGCGGCGTGCGCTTGTCGGTCACTCAAGACGGCAGCCGCGTGCGCGCTGACAAAGTGAACGTGCTGACCGTCGTCGCGAACGAGAGTTACGAAAACTACGTCGCGCGGTATCAATCTGAAATCGAAGACGAGTTTGGCACAGAGGGCTTGCCGCCTCCGCCCGCGAACGCGCGGAAACGCGGGAGCGCGCACTTGCGGAAAGAGTTCATCCTCAAACCCGAGTTCAAAGAACTGTGGGAACGCATCAAGCACAAGACGCGCTACGATGTCAAGATTGACACCGCGCAATTGATCGCGGATGTCGTCGCCGCATTGAATCAAGCCGAGATTCGCCCACCGCGCCTTGTCGTTTCCAAAGCGCGCGTTGAAGCGCAAGGTGACGAGTTTACGGCAATTCATGTTGCCGAACGCGCTACGCCGTACGTCACGCCGTCTGCGCCATTGCCGAACATCGTCGAGGTGATGGCGAGTTTGATGGAGCGCACCACGCCGCCGATGCGCCTCACGCGTCAAACGCTTTTGGAAATCTTTGCGCGCGCCGCGCCGCAAAAGCAACAAGCCGCGTTGGATAACCCGTACGAGTTCGCAACGGTTGCCGTGCAGATTATCAAGCGCAAACTCACAGACCAATTGGTGGATGGAATCCAGTACGAGAGAATCAACGCGTGGTACGAGATGACGCTGTTTGAACTTGAAATTCCAAGTTGGGCAGATTATTTGATTCCTGCCGCGCATTCAGTCTACGATCACGTTATCTACGAGTCGGACATTGAAAAAGATTTCGTCGTTGATCTGGAAAATCGGGACGACGTGAAGATGTATTTGAAATTGCCTAGTTGGTTCACGGTTGACACGCCTATCGGCACGTACAATCCCGACTGGGCAATTGTGCTTGAGCCGCGCGATGAACACGGCAAGCCAACAGGCGAACAGACGCTGTATCTTGTGCGCGAGACCAAGAGCACGACCGATTTGGACAAGTTGCACCCCGACGAAGCCCGCAAGCTTCGTTGCGGCGAGCGACATTTCAAAGACGCGCTGGGCGTGAATTATAAAGTTGTGACCAACGCACGCGACATTTGGTAGGAGAAATGAGAATATGATCATCACCGCCGAACTGAAAACCGAAGGCAAACTCATCGCCGCGCTGACCGCAAACCCGAAAGAGTTCAAGACCGGCAGTCGCGGTTTCCACGGACAAGGCAAAATCGAAATCGAAGGCAAGCGTTACCAGGTGCAAATCCAACTCGTCGAAATCGGGAGCAAGCCGCTTGCTGAAAAAGAGGCGCAACAATGACCGCGCAAAATTACACGATGCCGGTCGCCAAATTGCTCACGCTGGGCGATCCGCGCGGAGAAGGCGAATGGCGCGATTATCTGAAACTTGGGTTCACGCCCGAGCACGCGCCTGATTTGATCCGAATGGCGCGAGACACAGAATTGTGGCTCGCCGATTCGGAGAGCAAAGAAGTGTGGGCGAGTCTCCACGCGTGGCGCACGCTGGGACAATTACGCGCGCAAAAAGCCATTGTCCCGCTGCTGGATTTATTCCAACGCATTGACGACGATGGCGATGATTGGGTGGGCGAAGAGTTGCCGGAGGTGTACGCGCTGATCGGTCCCGCGGCGATTCCGGCTCTAGCGAATTATCTTGGCGATCCGGCACACGGTTTGTGGGCGCGCATCGGCGCGTCGACGAGCATCGAAAAGATCGGGCAACAACATCCCAGTACCCGGGCCGAATGTGCCGCGACACTTGCGCGCGCGTTGGAAAAATTCGACGCGCAAGAGCCGGAACTCAACGCCTGCCTGATCAGCGCTCTGTGCGATCTGGGACCGCAGGAATACTTGTCCTTGATCGAACGCGCCTTTGCGTCCAAGCGCGTGGACGAGTCAATGCGCGGCGATTGGCAAGATATTCAGATCGAACTGGGATTGCTCAAAGAGCGAACTAGTCCACGCGCGCGCACAAAACTGAGTGACACAATAGACGATATTCGTTCGGCGCTTCTCCAAATCGCCGCCCGCAGAATACCGCCTCCACCCAAGGAACCCACTTTGACCGACAATGTGATCGCCGAGATGTTATACAAAGGCGAACTCAAGTTGCCGGGCAAAAAAGAATCCCAGCCCAAGAAGAAACACAAGTGATGCGCGAAAATCCAATGACCGGTCGCCGCCTCTACCTCGTCACCTTCGCGATGATGCTCTCGCTCTTTCTCGCCTCGATTGAAGTGACCGTCGTCGCGACCGCGATGCCGACGATTGTCGCGCAACTCGGCGGGCTCGATATTTACGCGTGGGTCTTTTCCGCGTATATGATCGCTTCCACCACCACCCTGCCGCTCTTCGGCAAACTTTCCGATATTTACGGACGCCGCTGCATTTTTCTCCTCGCGGTGACTCTGTTTCTAATCGGATCGATCTTGTGCGCGTTCGCACAAACGATGCTGCAGCTCGTGTTGTTTCGCGCGATCCAAGGTCTGGGCGCGGGCGGCATTATGCCGCTCGCGTTTACGATCATCGGCGATATCTTTTCGTTCGAACAGCGCGCCAAGATGCAAGGATTGTTTTCCGGCGTGTGGGGCGTCTCCAGTCTGATCGGACCGCTCCTCGGCGGCTTGCTGGTCGAGCGCGTGTCGTGGCATTGGATTTTTTATCTCAACGTGCCGTTCGGCTTGATCGCCATCGCGCTGATGCTTGCCGCGTGGCGCGATGTGACGCCGCGCACCGGCGGACGCGTCGATTATCCCGGCGCGCTTTTGTTGAGCGGCGGCATCGTCGCGTTGATGCTCGCGTTATTCGAATTGCGCGTGGGCTTGGCGGCAAACCCGCTCACCATCGGCGCGGCGCTGTTGAGCGCGCTCGCACTCTTCGCCGCGCTCGTCCCCATCGAACGCCGCGCCGTGAATCCGATCTTGCCGCTCGCGCTCTTTCGCGAACGTCTTTTCATCGCGGCGATCAGTCACGGCTTTCTCGCCGGATTCGCGCTGTTCGGCAGCGCGAATTTCATCCCCTTGTTCGCGCAAGCCGTGCTCGGCACCAGCGCGACGATTGCCGGAGCCATGCTAACGCCGCAGGTATTGAGCTGGACCCTGGCAAGCATCTTGGGCACGCGCCTGCTCTTGCGCGTCAATTATCGCGCGCTCGCGCTGAGCGGCATGGGCGCGCTCGCGATCGGAATGGGTTTGCTGACCCAGGTCTCGCCGACGACGCCGCCCTGGTTCCTGGGGTTCAGCACGATGCTCTCCGGCATCGGAATGGGCGCGTCTATTCCGATCTTTCTGATCGCGGTGCAATCCACCGTGCCGCGCCACGCGCTTGGGACCGCGACGGCGACGGTGCAATTCGCGCGCAGTATCGGCGGCGCGATTGGCGCGAGCGTGATGGGCGTCGTTCTCGCGCTGCAATTCACCGCCGGACTCGCCGCCGCGCAACTCGATCCGCATCGCATTTCGATCAACGCGTTGCTCGAATCGAATGCGAATGCTTCAGCCACGCTCACCGCCGCGATGCGCGGCGCGCTGAGCGGCGCGGTGCAAGCCGTGTTCGTCGTCGCGTTCATCGTCACCCTGGGCGCGTGGATCGCCGTCGCGCTCGCGCCGCGCGTTTCAATCGGCGCGCGCCAAGCTCCTTCACCCGCGCCCTAGCCGCGTTCATACCTTCTTCACAACTCTGTGATAAGATCGAGACGTGATGGCTAGAAAAATTTTGATCGTCGAAGACGAAAAGAAACTCGTCGCCGTTCTCAAAGCGTACCTCGAACAAGCCGGGTTTGCCGTCGTCACGGCGAACGACGGACAACACGCCCTGACGGTTTTCCGCCACGAAAAACCCGCGCTCGTGTTGCTCGATCTCAATCTGCCGATCCTCGATGGACTCGACGTGTGCCGCGCGCTGCGCAAAGAATCGGCGGCGCCGATCATTATGGTCACCGCGCGCGTCGAAGAGACCGATCGCCTGATCGGCTTGGAGCTGGGCGCGGACGATTACATCAGCAAGCCGTTTTCGCCGCGCGAAGTCGTCGCGCGCGTCCGCGCCGTTTTGCGCCGTTCCGAAGGCGAACCGACGCGCGCTGAAACGTTGAGCGCGGATGAGTTGACGCTCGATCTGACGAAACATTCCGCGCGCTTGAAGGAGCGCGAACTCGAATTGACGCCGACGGAATTCGATCTGCTGGCAGTGTTGATGCACAACCCAGGTCGCGCGTTCACGCGATTGCAATTGCTCGACCGCGTGCAAGGTGAAGCGTTCGACGGTTACGAACGGACGATTGACACGCATATCAAAAATCTGCGCCAGAAGATCGAGCGCGATCCGAAAAATCCGCGCTACCTCTTGACCGTGTTCGGCGTCGGTTACAAATTCGCGGAGGACATCTAGTTGTCATTGCGAGGAGCGGAGCGACGAAGCAATCCCCGTATCACTTGGATTGCTTCGCCCCTTCGGGGCTCGCAATGACAACTTGGAGGAAGTTTGAACAGTCTCTTCGCCCGTTTGATGTTCGCGTTCGCGCTCGTCATCCTGATCGCCATCGCGATTATTTTCGTCATCGTGAATCAAACGACGACGAACGAATTTCGCGCGTACACGTTTCGCGGCGGGACAACTACGCTCGAGCAAATCGCGCGCGAATTGAGCGCGTACTATGCCGCGCGCGGCGGCTGGCAGGGGATCGATCAATATTTCGCGCAGACGTTCGGCGCGGGGCGCGGGCGCGGCGCGCCGATGATGGCGGGCGTCGCGCTGCTGCTCGCCGATTCCAACGGAACGATCATCGCCTCACGCGACGGCGCGAACGTCGGGCAAAAAGCGACGAGCGCGCAACTTGCCGCCAGTTTGCCGGTTCAAGCGAACGGACGAAACGTCGGCGCGCTGATCGCGTCGTCGCAAAATCTCGCCGCGTTCGACGCGCAGCAACAAGAATTTTTGACGCGCGTCAATTTGTCGCTGCTGCTCGCCGGAGCGGTGGCGGGCGCGCTGGCGTTGCTGTTCGGCTTTTTTCTGTTCTACCAAATCACCGCGCCGCTCAACGCGCTGACGACTGCCGCGCGCAAAATCGCGGCAGGCGATTTCACCGCGCGCGTCGCGAATCCGCGCGGCGATGAAATCGGACAGGTCGGGCGCGCGTTCAACGCGATGGCGGAGGCGTTGGCGCAGTCCGAAACCGCGCGGCGGAATATGATTGCGGACATCGCGCACGAACTTCGCAATCCGCTCGGCGTTCTGCAAGGTCAACTCGAAGCGATGCTGGACGGCGTTTTTCCGACGACGAGCGAGCAAATCGCGTCGTTGCACGACGAAACGCTGTTGCTCGCGCGCCTCGTCGGCGATCTGCGCGATCTCGCGCTGGCGGACGCCGGGCAATTGCAGATCACGCGCCAGCCCGCCGATGTGCGCGCGCTGATCGAAAGAACTGCGGGCGCGTTCGCGTTACAAGCGCACGAACAGAATATCGCGCTGACGATTCATTGCGCGGAGAACCTGCCGCGCGCGAACGTCGACGCGCAGCGGATCGAACAGGTCTTGCGAAATCTGATCGGCAACGCGCTGCGGCATACGCCGGACGGCGGGCGGGTCAGTGTGCAGTGTTCAGTACTCAGTGAACAGACATTGGGGGTCGGCGGTCAGCGGTCAGCGGTCAGCGTGCGCGTGAGCGACACGGGAAGTGGAATTTCGTCCGAGGATTTGCCGCGCGTGTTCGAGCGATTTTGGCGCGGGGACAAGGCGCGCACCCGCGCCGGAAGTGGCGCGGGGCTGGGCTTGGCGATTGCTAAGCAGTTGATCCGCGCGCATAACGGCGCAATGGGAGTCGAAAGTGAAGCAGGACGCGGCGCGACGTTCTGGTTCACGCTTCCGGTGTGAGAAGAACGATCGGAGGACGAGAAGGCAAAGGACGAAAGATGCATACCGTCTTTCGTCCTTTGTCATTCGGCTTCACTCACGGTTTGATCTTCACTGCCACGTTCCAAAAAATCTTGAACCGGCAGTAATCTTGTTTGTTGGACACGCGGCACGAAACTTCTTGGACGGTGTGTGGACTGCCGCTTGCCCACGCGATCGCCGTTTCGTAAAACGCGACGGGGATATGGCACACGTGGGCATACGGCGGCGCGATGTTGCCGCGCACCAGTTCCGCGCAGTACGGGCAATCGTAAATATCCAGGATGAAATCCTCGCCCTGCCGATAGAATTCGTGTTTGTTGCCGAGCGCGCGCGTGAGTTCGTTGGTGAGTTTGCTCATCATCAGCGCGACGCGTTCGCGTTTGGTGCCCAGCGCGTCGAACGCGCGCAGCACTTGGCTGTACGCCAACACGCCGCTGCGCGTGAGATTGGAGAAACCGCGCTGCGCGACGCGGCGAAAAATATCGCGCGCCTGGACGTTGTCAAACGCCTGCCACACGACGCCGATCAGTTTTTCGTACTCGCGCATCGTGAGCGCGGGCGTATCGTCCAGCGGCGGCGGCGCATCGGCATAGCGCTCCAAGCCCGCCAGTTCGAGCACGCGGCGCAAACTATCGCGCCCAGGCGTCTCCTCGGCGATGATGTCGTAACAAATGCGGATGACGTACGCGGGAAGTTGTCGGTCTTCGTTCATTGGGTTCTCCGCTACTCTGCAATGGTCTACCGCCCCGGCAATAGCCCGAACGGATTTCGGTGCACTGCGCCGCGAATGATTTCGAAATGGAGATGCGGTCCCGTCGAATTGCCGGTGCTCCCCACGCGTCCGATCAACTGACCTTTCTTCACCGAGTCGCCCACCTCGACGTTCAACGCGCTCAAGTGCGCATAGCGCGTGAGGTAGCCGTTGCCGTGATTGATCAGGATCATAAAACCATAGCCGACATTACTCCAGCCCGATTGGATCACATAACCGGAATCGGCGGCAAGCACGGGCGCGCCTTTGGGCGCGCCGACGTCAATGCCGGGATGACGCGTCCAGAATTTTTGCGTGATGCGCCCGGAGACGGGCCAGCCAAACGATCCGGTGCCGCGCGCGGCAGTCGCCGGCAGAGGACCGCTGTACGCCGAAACGACGCGCGGTTGATATGGCTTGGTCCCGCCGGGCACCATCAAAAATTGCCCGGTCGTCAAAACGTAATCCGCGCCTTTGAAATCGTGTCGTTCCTGATTGAATTCAAAATTGACGATGTTTTGGACGAGCGCGTTCAGATCGAATTTCTTGCTTTTGTACTTGTCCGCAATCGAACGCACCGCTTCGCCGCTCTGCACGGTGTGCAGAACGCCGCTGACCGGCGGAATGTTGAGCGACTGCCCGACGGAAAGCATATCGGGATTGTCTTCCAATTTTCCGTTCGCCCACAACAGCGAATCCGCGCTCACCTCGAATTGTTCGGCGATGCTGCTGACATTGTCACCGGGCTGGACGGTGTACTTGATCACCTCGCGGCGCACGCGCTTGGGCGCGTTCGTGATCGGCACGGGCGCGCGGAATAAAATCGCGCTTTCATCCGGGATCGGATCGGGCAAAACGATTTCATCCGTCTCTTCCTCTGCTACTTGATCGGGGCCGCCCTTGTCGCTATTCAAGTTGAGTTGCACGCCGCTCGCGGCAATCGTGACGACCATCAGCACGATCAAACCGACGTGCGACGCGATGCGCGTCATCAGCGGCATATCTTGGACGATGTCGCCGAGAAAATCGCGCGCGGCAAGCAGCGATGGGGCGAGCCACACGCGGGGGCGAGCGAGGAGGGACAACTGGGTATGATCAGGCATATGGGTTAAAGAGATTGGAGACTGGAGATTGGAAAACCAATCTCTAGTCTCTGATCTCCGATTTACAGCGTGTCTTTGTTCAGCGTCGCGAGGAAATCTTTGTTCGTCGCGGTCTTTTTCATCCGTTGAATGACCGGCTCGAGCGCGTCTTCGCCGCCGCCGAGCATATCAATCATCCGGCGCAACAAAATCACGCGATTGAGTGTTTCGTCGTCGAGCAATAATTCCTCGCGCCGCGTGCTGGAACGTTCGATGTCAATCGCCGGAAAGACGCGTCGTTCGGAAAGTTTGCGATTGAGATGCATTTCGCTATTGCCGGTGCCTTTGAATTCTTCGTAGATCAGATCGTCCATCCGGCTGCCGGTATCCACCAAGCAGGTCGCGATGATCGTGAGCGAGCCGCCTTCTTCCAGATTGCGCGCCGCGCCGAAAAAGCGTTTGGGCGGATAGAGCGCAGCCGGATCGAAACCGCCGCTCAGCGTGCGCCCACTCGGCGGGACGACCAGATTGTACGCGCGCGCGAGGCGCGTGATCGAATCCAACATCACGACGACATCCTTGCCGCCTTCGACCAGGCGTTTGGCGCGCTGGAGCGCCATCTCCGCGACGCGCGTCTGATTTTCCACCGCGTCGTCGAACGTGGACGAAAACACTTCCGCCTCGACTGAGCGATCCATATCGGTCACTTCTTCCGGGCGTTCGCCGATCAGCACGACCATCAGATGCGCGTCCGGATAATTTTCGCTGATGCCGTTGGCGACCTGCTTGAGAATCGTCGTCTTGCCGGCTTTGGGCGGCGAAACGATCAAGCCGCGCTGACCGCGTCCAATCGGCGCGACGATATCGAGCAAGCGCGTCGCCAGCGTAAATTGTTTCGTTTCGAGTTTGTACTGCGAGTTTGGGAAAATCGGCGTGAGTTTATCGAAATCGGGTCGCGCTTTGGCGGCTTCGGGATCCAGTCCGTTGACTGCTTCGACGCGCAGCAGCCCGAAATATTTCTCAGTCTCTTTCGGCGGACGCACCTGACCGATCACCATATCGCCCGTCCGCAAACCAAAGCGCCGAATTTGCGATTGCGAGACGTAGACATCTTCGGGTCCGGGCAACAAATGATCGGATCGCAAAAAACCGATCCCGTCTTCGACGATCTGCAAAACGCCGCCGCCAAAAATCAGTCCTTCGCGTTCGGCTTTGGCTTGCAGCAATCGAAAGATCAGATCGGTTTTCTTGAGACGCGTGTAGCCGCTGATACCTTGCTCTTTCGCGATCTCGCGCAAATCGGCAAGTGTTTTGTGTTCTAGTTCAGCATAGTTGAGGGTTTCAGACACGGGGAAACTCCGTTAAATGGGGAAAACGAAATGGGCTGAGCGCGCAGCGCGCGTCAGCCAAAGGTTGGAACCGGTAAAATATTCTAAAATCATAAATCACATTCGGAAAGCAAACAGGAGAGCCAGGTCAATGTGATGAGGCAAATCCCAAGAGGTCGTGCAGTAGGACGCGGGTCCGTGTCCTTTGACTGCCCGAATTATAGCACTTTTCACAGGGCGAGTCAAATCGAATTTTTCATTGGCGCGCGAACACCCGATTAGACAAACCTTTCGATTTCGATTATACTCGCACCGCAATTCTGCAACGGAGGCAATTGCTCACCTGTCATTATAGCGGCGACGAGATTTCTCGCTCCGCTCGAAATGACACGGGGGCTGTGCAGCTACAAACGGAGGCAAAATGATCGACCCGAAGAATCTTCCCGGACGCGGCACCGTCGCGATTTTGCGTACGCGTCCCGAAACCGTACTGGACGATTACGCGCGCTTGATGCGCTTGGCGCGCTATGCCGATAATTTACCCAAAGACAAAGAAACGCTGCTGAAGATCAATATCTCGTGGCAAATTTGGTACCCCGGTTGCTCGACCGCGCCGTGGCAGTTGGAAGGCGTCGTCCGCACCTTGCTCGCGGACGGCTACGCGCGCGATCGGATCGTCGCGACGCACAACGATACCGTCGTCGTCAACGGACGCGAAGGACAACTCAACAATCGGCACAAGTTCGTGCAGGACAAGTACGGTTTGAAAACTGCCGAGACGTACAGCCAAGATGTCGAATGGGTGACGTACGAACCCAAGCAACCGTTCCTCGCGCTCGATCAGGTTTATCCCGAAGGCGTGCGAATTCCAAAATTACTCTATGGCAAAAATGTGTTGCACCTGCCCACCGTCAAGACGCACGTTTTCACGCACGTCACCGGCGCGATGAAAAACGCGTTCGGCGGCTTGCTCGATCAGAAACGCCATTGGACGCACAGCGTCATTGACGATACGCTCGTTGACCTTTTGCAAATTCAGCAAGACATTCACTCGGGAATTTTTTGCGTGATGGACGGCACGATTGCAGGCGAAGGTCCAGGGCCACGTGCGATGCGCTGGCACGTCAAGAACGTCATCCTCGCCAGTTCCGATCCGGTCGCGCTGGATGCGACCTCAGCCAAAATTATGGGACTCGATCCGATGAGTCTGCGCTTCATTCGCCACGCGCACGAGCGCGGCTTGGGTGTGGGCGATCCGCGCGCGATCAAATTCGTCGGCGATGTGGATGCGGCGGAAGAAAACTGGCGCTTCAGCGCGTACGAGAACACGTTCGCGTCGTGGGGTCAGCATCAGATTTATCACGGCGCGCTAAAGCCGTTCGAGCATCTGCTTTTGCGAACGCCGCTCGTCCCCTGGTCGTTCGCCGCGTCGAACATCTATCACAACTGGTACTGGTATCCGTTCATCGGCAAACGCCGCGCGGACGTCGCGCTCAAAACCGATTGGGGGAAATTGTTGCAACGCGAGTACAGCGCGGATCGTCCGATCAACCCAGGTTATGGATCGCGCAAGCCATTCATCGCGGCGGGCGCGGGGAGCGCCGCTGGATTGCTCGCGTTCGCAATCGGTTTGTATTTCGCGCTGAAACGCAACAAGTAGTTGGGTAGTTACATAGTTAGGTGGTTGGATAGTTGCCCAATCACCCAATCACCTACTCGCCTTCAAAACTCCACGCGTAAAATTCTTTGGGACCGTGTACGCCGAGCGCGAGCGTCTTTTCGATGTCGGCGGTGCGGCTGGGTCCGGTGATCAAAACCGCGTGCGCGCGATCCTTGATCTGCATCAGCGTCTCGCGCAGATCGGCGCGTAAATCTGTCGGGCGAAAGATCGCCAGATGCACGCGCGGCAACAGCGAAACGATTTCGGCTTGCTCCGGCGTCGTTCGCAGTGCGAGCGTGCCGGTCTGCGGCAGAACCGCGTCCGTGCTCGTCACACCCAGATCGCACAGCGCGAGCGCGCGCTTGTCCTCGCTCGGCGAAACGATCTCCACATCCAACTGCGAAAGCATCTCCGCGATTCCCAGTTCCCGCAATTCGCGATTTTCCCACACCAACGCTTTTTTGACGCGCTCGGCGCTCACCAACTCGGCGAGCGCGTTTTGCAATTCCACTTTGTTTTTGACGCGCCGCGTTTTGCCGCTAACGTAATCAATCGCCGCCAGCGTCGCCGCGACGCGCGCGGTAGAATCGCCAGACACGCGCGGCTCGTCCGGCAAAATCGGCAGCGGTTGGCGCGCGACATCGCGCAACGCGCCACTCACTCGATTCAAAATTGTATCGCGAGCTGAATCCATCGCCATCTCCGAGTTTAAGTTTCAGGTTTCAAGTTCAAAGTTCAAGGTTCAAGGTTCAAGGTTCAAGGTTCACGCATCACGTTTCTCGCCCCTCGCTCCTCGCTTCCTCCACCACGCGCGAAACTCCGCGCCGAATTTGGGAAACTGGCGCGCCAGCGTCCAACGATTCGCAGGCGGCGGCAAACTTGGCAGCCACTCGCCGCGCTTGAGCGGCGCTTGCGCGAATCGCAAAATCTGCGTGCCGAATTCGTACAGCCACGACCACGCGAACGCGATCGTTCCGGCGCGCGCTCCGGCGCGCACGACTGCCGGTGCAACCGGCGGCTCAAAACGATCACCTTCGACGGCGCGATGGCGCAAGTGCAATAACAGTTCAGTGAACGGAACCTGCACCGGGCACGTTTCCACGCACGCGCCGCACAACGACGACGCGAACGCCAAATCGCCCGCCGTCTGCACGCCCAACAATTGCGCCGACAAGATCGCTCCGATCGGTCCGGAATATACCGCGCCATACGCGTGTCCGCCGACTTGTTGAAAGACCGGGCAAATATTCGCGCACGCGCCGCAACGAATGCACAACAAGGTTTCGCGCGCGCGCGCGTCTTGCAAAATACGCGTGCGTCCGTTGTCGAGCAAGACCAAATGAAATTCGCGCGGTCCGCGATCGCGCGTGCCGGTGATGAACGTCGTGTAAGACGACATTTGTTGCCCGGTCGTACTGCGCGCCAAAAGTTGCAATAGGACTGTGAGCGAATTCCAATCGGGGATCACTTTTTCGATCCCGACGACGGCGACGTGCACGGGCGGAAGCGTCGTGCACATTCGCCCATTCCCCTCGTTCGTTACGAGAACGAGCGTGCCGGTTTCGGCGATCAAGAAATTTCCGCCGGAGATTCCCATATCGGCGCGCAAAAATTCTTCGCGTAATTTCACGCGCGCAATTTCGGTCAGCGCGGCAGGATCAGGTGGCGCGTCCACACCCAACTTGCGCTGGAACAAATCAGCGATGTACTCTTTGGTGTAATGCAGCGACGGGTTGGTCGGATGCGACGGACGACTGCCGTCGAGTTGCACGATGTATTCGCCGAGATCCGTTTCGAGCGCGGTCAGCCCGGCATCGCGCAGCGCGTCGTTCAACTCGATCTCTTCGGACAACATACTTTTGACTTTGACGATACGTTGCGCGCGATGCCGTTGCGCGATCTCAAGAACGATCCGCCGCGCGTCCGCCGCATCGTTTGCCCAATGCACATTGCCGCCCGCTGCGATCACTTTCGATTCGAGCATCGGCAGATACTGATCGAGATGCGTGAGCGCGTGCAGCCGAATTTCGTGTCCGGCTTGGCGCAGGCGTTCCCAATATTCCACGCCCAAGTGTTGCACCGCTTCGGCGCGCTTGAGCACCGCCGTGCGCGTGTTCTTGATCGTCGCCGCGCGAATCGGCGGCGGAACGTTCTGCGTGTTGCGTCGAAAATCAATGCGCGATAACGTTTCTGTCAAAATATTCCTCCCTGATATGACCGATGACGGTTGACCGACGACCGCCGCGCTGTTTATCCCATCCCAATCTTCGTCGCCATTATAAAACAATCACTCGATTTGGCATAATTCTCGATTTGGAATTAAAACGCGATACGATATAATTCCGAGAGCACCCATTCGTCTTCAGCGCACTTTTAGCGCAATGAAAATTTGCGGCGGTCGGCCGTCATCGGTCGGCGGTCGTTCCAGGAGTTGATCCAATGAATGAATTTGAGTTCAAGCAACGACAAATGCGCGCGCTGCTCGCCGAAAAAAATCTGGACGCGCTGTGGCTGCAACGCGTCAGTAGTTTCGCGTGGGCAACCTGCGGCGGCGCGGCGTACATCAACACCGCGTCCACCACCGGCGCGGCGTCGCTCTTGATCACGCCAACCGCGCGCTATCTCATCACGAACAACATCGAAGCGAAGCGTCTGGAACAGGAACAAGGACTCGGCGCACAGAGCTGGGAATTTCGCGTCGCGCCTTGGCACGCGGCAAACCCGGCGATTGGCGAACTGACGCGCGGTCTGCGCCTGGGTTCCGATTTCCCCGCGCCCAACGCGATTGACTTGACGAGCGAAATCGCGCGCTTGCGCGCGAACCTGACGCCGGAAGAAGGCGCGCGCTTTCGCGCGCTGGGCAAAATCTGCGCGGCGGCAATGGACGCGGCGATTCGCGCGGTGCGTCCCGGTCAAACCGAATTTGAAATCGCGGCGCGACTAGGCGCGGAAACGCAAGCGCGCGGCGCGCAACCGATTGTGAATCTAATCGCAACCGACGAACGCATTTTCGCGTACCGCCATCCGCTCCCAACCGAAAAGAAACTTGCCAAGTACGCGATGCTCGTGCTATGCGGGCGCAAGTGGGGCTTGGTCTGCTCGATCACGCGACTGGTGCATTTCGGCAAACTGCCGGACGAGATCCGGCGCAAGGTGGAAGCGTGCACGCGAATTGACGCGACGTTCATCGCAGCGACGCGACCAGGCGCAAAACTGCGCGATGTGTTCCAGCGCGCGGTGAATGAGTATGCCGCAACCGGTTTCGCCGACGAATGGCATTTGCATCATCAAGGCGGCGCGGCGGCGTACGAACCGCGCGAGTATCTCGGCGCTCTGAATTCCAACGATGTCGTCGCGGCGGGACAAGCGTACGCGTGGAATCCATCCATCACTGGCGTCAAATCGGAAGATACGATCCTGGTTGGCGAGTCGCGCAACGAAATCGTCACCGCGATCCCAGGTTGGGAAACGACGCGCGTGGCGATTGGCGATCAGGTGATCGAGCGTCCCGTGATTTTGGAGCAGTAAAGCGCGGTGTCATTGCGAGGAGGCGTTTTTGCCGGCTCGCAATGACAAGATAATCGCGCAAATTTTCCGCGCTTGTGGTATAATGTGCGTAGGGGCAGCAACCCTGTGTCATTGCGAGGAGCGGTTTTTGCGACGAAGCAATCTCCAACTTGCAAATTGGGGATTGCTTCGTCGCAAACGCTTCGCGCTCCTCGCAATGACAGATGACACAATGGAGATCGCTCGATGTCGAGTCAATCGTCTCGCACGTCCTACGCCTATCGCAGTTCGCCGAAGCGCAAGCGGACACGTTCCACGTCGAGTTTTTGCTCGATGGTCGCAACCCTGTTCGCACGCCGCCGTTCCAAGTGGATTTCACCCCGCAAGACGCCGAGGACCTTCGCTGGTACCTCGAAGATTACTTGGCGTTTCCGCTCAACCCCGCGCCGCAAAGAGCCGCGCGCATCGAAGAACGAATGCGCGAAATCGGCGTCACCCTTTTCCGCAACGTCTTTGAATCGAACGAAGCGATGCGCCGCGCGTGGGCGCGCTTGCCCGACTTGAACGACACGCGCATCGAAATCGTCGCCGAAGTGCAACACGCGACCGCGATTCCCTGGGAATTGCTGCGCGACCCAGAGACGGACAAGGTCTTGGCGGTGCACGCGCGCGCGTTCGTCCGCGCGGCGTCGAATCAAGTTGAACCCCCACCTCTACCCCCACCCCAGCCCTCTCCCGCTTCGCAGGGGAGGGAGAAGATTCGCGTGCTGCTCGTCATCTGTCGTCCGCGCGCGGGAGACGATGTGCCGTTTCGTTCCGTCGCCAGCCGCATTGTCAAGACGTTGAGCGACGAGGCGCGCGAGTTTGTGCAACTCGATGTTCTGCGCCCGCCGACCATCGAGCAGTTGAGCGCGGTGCTGGATGCGGCGAAGAAACGCGGTCAGCCGTACCACATCGTCCATTTCGACGGGCACGGCGTTTACGAAGAGGTCAACCAACTTGCCGATTGGCTCAAGCGTCTCAGTCCGCTGATTCTGGGCGCGGGCGGCAAGCACGGGTTTTTGATTTTTGAAAATCCCGCGCGCAAGGACAATGCGGATTACATTGACGGCGCGACGCTGGGCAAAGTGCTGACCGATAACGATGTGCCCGCGCTCGTGCTGAACGCGTGTCGTTCCGCGTTCGCCGACCCGCCGACGCAACCGCTCGATGCGAATTCGGCGGGCGATGTTGGGCAACAAGTGCGCGCGTTCGGTTCGTTCGCGCAAGCGGTGACGAACGCGGGCGTCGCGGGCGTCGTCGCGATGCGCTACACGCTCTACGTCGAGACGGCGAAGGAATTCGTCGCGAATCTCTACGCCGCGCTCGCCGCTGGACAATCGTTGGGGCAAGCCGTGACATTCGGGCGCAAACAATTGGCGCTGAATCCGCTGCGCGAAATCGCGTTCAAACCGATCGCGCTGCAAGATTGGGCGGTGCCGATTGTCTACGAGGCGGCGGAGATTGAATTGTTTCCGCGTGTGGGGGCGTTTAATAAAACGCCCCTACGCATCACGTCCAACCTCCAATCTCCAACTTCCAACCTCCAATTCGACTTGCCGCCGCGTCCCGATATCGAATTTATCGGACGCGATGAAACGCTGCTCGCGCTCGACCGCGCGTTCGATTCCCAACGAATCGTTTTGTTGCACGCGTTCGCGGGGAGCGGCAAGACGACGACCGCCGTCGAATTCGCGCGCTGGTACAACGCAACAGGCGGAATCGGGAATGATATTTTCTTCACATCGTTCGAGCGGCGCAAGACGTTGGCGGACGCGCTGAACGAAACGATTGGACGCGCGTTCTACGACGATCTCGAACAATCGGGCGTGCATTGGCTCACGCTGACCAATGAACAACGACGCAATGTCGCCTTGCAAGTGATGCAACAGGTGCCGATGCTGTGGATTTGGGACAACGTCGAACCGATTGCGGGATTTCCTGCGGGGACGCCGTCCGCGTGGAGCAAGGAAGAACAAGACGAACTCGTCGCGTTTTTGCGCGCGGCGCGCGAGACGCAAGCGAAATTCCTGTTGACCTCGCGCCGCGACGAACGCGGCTGGCTGGGCGATTTGCCGCGCCGCATCCCCGTTCCGCCGATGCCGATGCAAGAGCGCGTGGAATTGGCGCGCGCGCTCGGCAAAAAATACGGACAGCGTTTCTTCGAGGTGGAAAATTGGCGACCACTGTTGAAATTCACGCAGGGTAATCCGCTGACGATTACGGTTGTCGTAGGCGTGGCGTTGCGGCAGGGAATAAAATCGAGACTAGAGATTAGAGATTTCGTCGAAAAGTTGCGCGCGGGTGAGCAAGCGTTTGAAGATGAGCAGAGCGAAGCGCGGAGCAAATCGCTTGGCGCGTCGCTCAGTTACGGCTTTGCGAGCGCGTTCACCGAAACCGAACACAAGCAACTCGCGCTGTTGCATTTGTTTCAGGGGTTTGTGAACCCTACAATTTTTGTTTTAGTGTCCAAGTATGTAGATTCGCTTGAACCTGATCGGAATCTGAATCAAGATCCCGAATTCGATGACGAAACCCTCAACACTAGCATCACATTGCTCAGCCGCGCCGCCGAGGTTGGTTTGCTTTCTTCACCCAGACATGGTGTATTTACGATTCACCCTGCTCTACCGTGGTTTCTCAAGAAAGTATTTGATCAGCATTACCCAACATCATCCGTATCCAACGAAGAGGATCTAGCATTGCGGGCGAAGAAAGCATTCGTTTATGCTGTAGGTGGATTTACATTCTATCTGGTCAAACAGGCTCGCGGTATTCTTGATGTTCCGAAGGAAGTTTCGGAATTTGGTGTTCATAACGCGCCAGTCGCAGTTTTGGAACTTGAAGAACCGAATCTACTTCACGCTTACAAAATAGCTCGCGTTCATAACTGGTTGAATCCTACATTGGAAATGCTCCAAGCTTTACGAACAATATTGTTACGAGCCGAATTGATTGGTGGTGCAAGTCCGAGATAAATGGTGGCAGGATTGGACAAAAAGCGGGCTCTGGCAAGGCGCCGCGAGCCCGCGAGCGGGACGTGTCCGCCATTTATTCGTGATCCAGGTCTGCAATCGCCTTGCGCAGCGTGCTTTCATCCAACAGCTGTTTC
>Ga0194119_10002305_pt1 | contig 32661 bp, 33 predicted proteins | sample TA2MahC100mmetaG_FD_148620 | JGI IMG/M metagenome (GOLD analysis project Ga0194119, IMG submission 148620) | Freshwater microbial communities from Lake Tanganyika, Tanzania - TA2015018 Mahale Deep Cast 100m | ecosystem: Environmental > Aquatic > Freshwater > Lake | place: Tanzania: Lake...
ATCTCGTTTTTTCTTCCATTCTCTTCGATTTTCTCTCTTTTTCTTCAAACACAAGTCTTATCCCGGGGGGATGGGGCCCCGGAATTTCACCATCTTCCTCTCCCCATTCTCTATCCCCTTTCAAAGCACATGTTTTATTCTTAAGATTTAAATCTTAAGAGCACAAACCATGCCATCCTCCCCCCCTTGACAATGGGCCGAATGGCCCATAATATATTTAACGCCTGGGCGTGTTACAGTTTACAAGTAGGGAGGGATTTATGCCTGGATATGCTGTTGACAGCGAGCGCTGGATTTTAGTTCGTCATTACGAGCAGCTTAAGCGCGAGCGAGACGAACTTCGGGAGAAATTGGAGCGTTGCCGATTCGAGGTAAATAAGAGCCGCAATCGCCTTTACCGCGGGGAGGGGTTGCAGCAGAATTTTGAGCTTGGGGAATGGCGGGATTTAATAATGCAGGTTTTTTCGGATAGTGTAGGCAATGAGTTGGGCATAGAAGATATTCGGAATGCCCTTCACAGCCGTGGGGTTGATCTATATTATCCTGGCATGGTATCCAAGTTATATTCAACTCTTTATGCTGCTGTACGTCGTGGTTTACTTGAGATACCGTTAGGTAATGATTCGTCTGGTCGTAGGAGATATAAGTTGCCCCGAATTTTAAATTATCCTGAAGATAACCAAGTGGGGGATAGTGGGGAGATGATAAATGAGCATAATCACGTTTAGGGGAGATAGCCCTAAGGAATCTGCGGAATGGGTTCCGATTCCATTTTTCCCTGGGTATGAAATAAATTCAAATCGCCACGTAAGGCTTTGTGGCGATGGGGTTGCATATTTAAGGGAGCAAACTTGGGGTGAAAAGCAATATGTTTCTCTCCGTGATGAAGAAACTGGTCGTATGCGTAGGCTTGACACTGCTATTCTGTGGTCGATGGCTACTTGTAGTTCCGCTGATCTTCCGCGTTATGAATTAGCGGTACGTCCCGATGCGGTTTATCATGGGTTGTTGGCGGATTGCCTTTCTAAATTGGCTTCCCCTGAATCTCTTGAGAAAATGTCTACTCGAGATATGATTAGTTTGTTAAAATTTCTCGAGTCTCTTAAAGAGCAGACATCTAAGCCCAAGGCTAAAGTTACGTCTATAGACGCTATGCGTAAATATGCGCAACGTTTGGAGGAAAGTGAACGAGAACGAGGAGAGATTGAGCGATCTGAATGAGGAATCTGTTTCTCGTCCGTATGTAATGCTTACGGATGAGGAGTTAGATTCTCGTTTAGCTTCGTCTCATGCAGTAGAACAATTAATTGTTCTTGATGCATGGCAATTAATTCATCAAGCTATGCGCCGCAAGGCTGATTTATGCTATCGTAAGTTAGCCATTTCACGTAACATGGATGAAATAACCCAGTTACAGGCCTGGATACGCTGTTATCAGGATTTTAGGCAGAATTTGGCTGGTTTTATCGATATTAAATCTGAATTGACGCGTGAAAAGGCTATGAGGAAGCGTGGATCGAAGACCGTAGCTGATTTTTGGCGTCCATTACAAAGAATTATGGGAGAATAGCAATGTCCGATGGGTCTGAGGGGAGTTCTGGCAGTATTGGTGCTGGGATTGGTGGTCAAGGGGTTAGTTCAGGCGTAGAAGGCGGTTTTTCGGGAGAACAACAGGCATCTGAGAGCCAATCGTATCAAGATATGGATGCTAGGCGAGGAATCGCCACGCTTTATAGCGCTGTTCAAAGTATAGCTGAAAAAATGAAGGGGATAGATTCTCTACAAGAGCGTCTAGCCCCTTTATTCGCTGAATCTAAGCCCCAAGCAGCTCCAATTGAAGATTATGATGGGGCTTTGATGTCTCTACAGAAGCAAGTTGAGGCATTGACTAGGCTTTTTGAGACCGATCAACGTTATAGAAAAACCAATTATGAACAAACGCAGCGTCAGCGCCAGCAGCATCAACAAATGCAAGCACAACAAATGGTTGCAGAGTATACTGCGGATATTGATAGGAGTTTAAAGGAACAGGGATATCCAGGATTCGCTAAGTCTGCAGCTTTGGTGAGGTCGTATATTGAAAACCAATTGGAGGAGTTCTCTAGGTCGTATAATCCGTCTAGAGAACAGATGCAAGCGGCTTTGGGCAGAGCTAATAGCCCTGGATTTTGGGCTGATGTATATGTTACTAGAGTATTACCTTTGCTAAATGAACAAATGCAGGAATATAGATCAATGGGGGAATTGCGGCAGGTTTCTAAATATGTTCCTGTCGAAGACCGGGTATATCAAGGCCGGCATGTTTGGAGATAAAACATGAAGCAAGTATTGCCGTTTTGTTCTGTTGGACGAGGGGGAAGAGAGAATGATATAATTTGTCCTGCGCATCTGGCAGGTGGACAAAATACACGTTTTCAGAGTTATGTTATCCCTCTACGTGCGTGGAACTGGATTTTAAATAAAAAGATTACGTTTGCACATTCTAGCGATATGCAATCAGTTCCAATTGTGGTTAGGCATCCATTTATAGTGATGCATGCAAATGCAAAATATGAGGCTATCCCTATCCCATATCCTGGACAATATAGAATTTCATGGGGGATAGAGATGTTTATTACTATATTAGCTAATAATGTAGACGACAACCGACTTGGTGTTATAAATTTAGTTGGACTCCCTTTAACTAGCCTTATGAATTTTGAGAATGGTGATGCTACTCAAAATGCTCCGGTTCCTCTTTCAAATCCACCTGGAGACGATGCCCAACTTTGGAAGCATGAATTCTCTTTGGCGGGTCTCGGTGCGGCTGATTTTACATATGATGTGTCCTCAAGCGGAGAGCTTATTGTCAATGTAGATGCGGGGATAGCATTTACTCTTATGGGTGGAATGATTTCTCATGATTGGGTGGCCATGATTCGATGGCCACAAATTGATATGTCTTTACGAGATAGTTATATTAATATAGAAGCATTATCTTTATCGTAATTATTAATGGGAGACAAATAAATGCCGCATGGTGGTATTTCTTATGGTGGATGGAAAGAACGTGCTGATGGGTTACGGCTTTATGATGCGCAATTAACTAAGATATTGCGGGAAGCCGTTCAAAAACGTTCAATTATTTCTCAGTTTACTGTTGAAAAAAATAAATTTGGTGAAGGCAAAGGCGATGAGTCTGAAATCGTACTAGCTGCTGATGATCCCTCTGTTAATATGACGGACCGATGCCTTCAGAGTGAAATGGATAAGTTGAAGACTACGAGTTTGAGTTTCGCTGCTCATTCTTATCGTAGTCGCGAATATGGTTTGGCTATTAAATACAACAAGGGAGATGTTAGTTTAGCAGAATTTAACTTGGAAGGATATGTACGAGACTTTTTGGCTCGCGATGTGGCGCGAGTTAGAGATTTAATGGCCGAGCATGAGCTCAACCTAACTCCATATCGCTATATTCCATATAATGAGAGAGAAGGTGCAGTTCTTGATGCAAAGAGTTATTTTAGGCTGCCAGACATAACTGCGCATGGTGGGGTTATTCCAGATCCAAACCCAGGACAGCTGATTGCAGCCTCTCATGGTAAAATTATCCCAGTACAATGGCCATATTATAATGGTAATTATCAACTGATGGCTGCTGGAGATATTCTTCCGGGCCGGGGATCATTGGCGCAGCCATTTATTCCAAATCCACTTTTTATTGGAGTGTTGGGTACAGATGGGGTTAACGATATAACTGCAATCGGTCCTCGATATACGGTGGCTGGAGGGAAAGCGCCTGTTCCGCTGAATAGTTTGGATCCATCTTTGCCACCGGGGACTATGTTGAACCCAGCTGTGTATCCAGTTCCTAAGCTTAATTTGATGCATTTGCGCAATATGGTTGCAATGGCGAATAGGTTGGGGCTTTTGCCTTATGATGAATTGAATCATCAGGGGAGTTTAAAACAGGGGTATGTTCTTATTGCCCCATCCATTCAAATTAATAACCTTATCGATTCTATTAATTGGTTGGCCCAGAATGGCAACATGGGTGGAATTGCACCAAGTAGTGTTGAAGAACTAAAAAACATTCCATCTATTAGTGGCGCTTCGTTCATGGTCCCTGGTTTAGCTACGCCGGTTTTGGCGGTTGTAGATGATTATAGTCTATTGAATATGCATGATATTTATAACTTAACGTGGGACGGCGTAAACGCGCCGGGTACAAATCGTAACCGCCTAAGTTGGGCGACACAAGTTAGAACGCTATGGAGTGCTGTTCTTAATGTGCACAACGTGGGCGTAGCGAACGCAGATATTAACTCCTTTGCAGCAACTGATATGATTGATCGCGAAGCTGCTCATGACAATGGTACTGTTTTTACTGCACATCATTATGCTCCCGAGGGATATGGACCTGCGTATTTGTTGGGAAGAAACTGTGTAGAAGAATTAGTTAATATCCCATGGGCTATAAAAAAGATGGAAGATGAAGACTTGGGACGATTGACTGGATTTGGATACCACATGTGGAATGCAATGAAAAATTATTTTGTTCCTCAAAATAATCAGGTAACTAAGGGTATGCCATTTGCTGCGGCTGGCCACGCTGTTAACGTTCAATCACAGATCGCGGCCAGTGTTTTACAATATTACAATAGGAACAAAGTGATAAAGATGGATACTTTCAGCTGGATTGAAGTGTAATTGTAATCAATCCCAGGATTGAAGAGGCAGACATGCTATATCCAGCAGAATCTTTGTTAGATATTATCCCAAAAATAGAAGTGGCAAAAGCTGGGGGCATGTTGCCCCCAGGTGCCACGAATGTCCCCTTTACTCTTGATACGGATGGGGCATCGGTAGTTTGGGATGTCCCAATAGATTTCTTCCCAACATATCGCGGGGATGTTTTTTATTATGAAGCTCCGCCAACGATGATCAGACAGGCGACGGAATTAGAAACATTTAGAGCGATAGTGGGAAATCAATTATCTGCTCAATATCCATTGGGGATGGTGCGGCGCAAATTAATCGATGAGATTAAATTGCCAGATTTCCCCGCCCCTGAAGTTTGGGATGAGTTTAGAAGCCAAGACAACAATGCCTTTTATCATGTAAATCATGTATTTCATCTACAGATCCCACATGATAGGATACAGCTCGTTCGTGATCGTTCTGCTGTTTTTTATTTGAAGGGGAAAGTTCCATTATTGGCAGACTATGGAGAACGTTTTTCACGATCTTATCCATGGTTTGTTAAATATAAAGACAAGCTGTTTAATTATCCGGTGGAATTAATTAAACGACGCAAGTTAGCGTCTCAATTAATTAGAATCCTTATAGAATTGGCTAAAACTCCAGTACAATCGGTAACGCTTACAGAGTGGACTCCAACTTTCCCAGGACAGGTGCAGTATGTATATCCAACCATAGGGGCACATACAGGCAGAATTCCTGACCAGCTGGATCCAATTCCTATTCAAGAGACTCCATATTTTATTCCACAACCATTATTACCAGCGCCGGAAGAAGAAAAAGATGCTCCGGCAATTTTAGCTTTACAAAACAGGGTTTTCCCATATCCAGATGATGCTGTTTCCGAAGTACGGAGGACACAAGCTTCTTATATTTTAAATGGGATATATGTTCCTGCAGGTGTTGGACAAACTGATTGGGATCAGATGTCTCGTTATGCTACTAGGGCATTAGAAGGGTTTAAAACCGCTATTGAACTTTCTTTGGCGTGGTTATGTGGACATAATGTTAAGAGATTTCGTTTGCCGGCATCAATGGGGGGCGGTGAAAAATATATAGCAATTGTTCCGTACTATCCCTTGTTTGAATCGGCTACGCACGTCAATGATGATATTTGTTTTATTGGAATGCCTTTTGAGTATTTGTTATATGCTTTGTATCCAACTGGGGTTTTCCCTCTCGCCCCATGGATGAGTGGATTTGTTTTTGGTGCTCCAGGAGTCTTTAATTTTGTGTCTAAAGAGAATGATTATGGTGATGCCGTCTTAAAAGATTCTGAAGATTTTGAAAGAATGCTTAATTTGGGGTGGGAAGATACTTCTACTTTTTGTTCGGCAAGGGCTCCACATGGTCAAATATTGAGTTCTGCAGGAGTCGCCATAACATATCCTTTAATTGCGCAATCGCACATGCGGGCACAAGATGTTGTAAGAATTTCTTCTCCATCCTTTTTGATTGATGGACTAACTGATTTCCCAGAGGCAGCGTCAAAAAATAATAATGAAGATGAAAATGGGAAGTTTTTGCGGCCGCGTGGACGTCCACGAAAGAAATAGATTATGCCGCCCACTGCTGGGGATCGTTGGATTTTAGATTTAACGTATCGTATCGCACGATATGAACGATTAGCACTTTCTCATGCTTTTAGCATGCATAGATATGGATCTCCCCAGAACCCATATGCGGTGTCTTCTGAATACGCGGGAGATTTAGCTGTTCAATTATTGAACCGCACGTATGCGTTTTTTGCTGCACATGTTCGTCGTGCTTTTATGGGCACGACGTATTTTTATATAGAGGATTATCATTCTAATCGCGATTTGGTTTTACCATTAGCTAACGTAAGAGTCCCAAAGAATGTTTATATAGCCAGGGCACATGTTGCAAGAGCCCAGGTTACTTTTAATAGCGATCATATTAGATTAATCCCCCCTCATGTTGCTCACACATATGGGCAATATGGAGCAATGTATTTTAACCCTACGCCAGCGATAGGAGACATATTAGTTCATCTTTGCCCTCATATTGTACAAGATGCTTTTGAAGTTTTGCCGTGGTGGGTTGATATGCAAGATGCTGATCAGCAAGAGTTTTCTTATTTTTGGGGAATGCCGGCGTGGAGAACTATTCCTAAAACATGGGGAGAAAATTTACAGGTTCCTCTTGGGGCTGTTATACGGCCACGTCCAATAAAATGGGGTACACAATCGGTTATGGTGGCATCGTTAAACGTCGATGCACATGGGATTGATGTAATTGGCAACCTCCCCATGCAGACATTTGTACCTAGACAAATGTTGCCAGAACGAAAGGCATCTATTCCGTTACAGGATGCCGCCCTTCCTCCCAACGGATATATGTCTCAACCATACTTGTTGGATGCATTCCCATTGTATTCATCGGAGGGATGGGAGGCAGGGAGCAATGAGTTCGCGATAGCAAGTGAAAATCTTAGTCAATTCCCAGGAAGTATTACCAATTTAACTGGCGGACATTTAATATTACGCGCTGATGAAGGATCGAATCTTTCTGGATCATATCTAATTGGGATTAATGGAGAGATTTCATTTCGGCCAGCTATCGGGTTAGATTGTTCGGATCCAAGAATTGCTCCAAACGCAATTGATTTAAATAATCCTCCAGATCCATTTGCCAATAGATTAACTCCGCTTATGTTGTATCCTCTTCCTACGTTTGAACAACTATTTTTCCTAGAAAATTATTTTATTCCAGTTGCTCAATATATGTATATCGCGCACATGTCGGCTGATGATAACCGTTATGAAGCAGAAATGCGAACATTACAGCAATTTATTGCTAGTATGTCTATAGAGCCGGGGTCTCAAATTAGAAGCAAGTTGTAGACTAATATGGGTCAAACTGAACATACTACCCCCATTAGGATTAATCTTACTGGGGGATTTAAATTTTGTGGTGATACTCCATTTGCGCCTATTGGGGTTATGTCAGAAGGATCGAGAGACTATGTCCAACGGGAAGATGGTTTATATTCTAGGTTAATTCCAGAGACGATTTATCCGTTTGGAGTTGGAGGGAATTATCAGGCTTTTTCAGCATATCTTGTTACACGCATAATCGCACAATTGACATGGAGGGGTACACAAAATTTCCCAACTCCTGCGCGGGATCCTATTGTTCGGCCTATAATTTTAAATATTAGTTATTTTAATAGTTATTTATGTGGGGAGGAGTCTAGGGACAACTTTCGTAGTGAAAGAATATATTTAGCAATTATAAAGTTTTTATATAATATTAATTCGGCTCATGCTGATAATTATCCACCAGCAGCTGGATTGGCAGCGCTTGTTTTTTCTGATCAGTTTTTAACTAGAACAAATGCAGATTGGGAGCGTTGGGGGGTACATATTATTCATGTGGTTGGGAATTTATCTCCAGCGGAGGTTCTCTATTGGCGAACTGTCTTTGCATTTCCATCAGTTAGTGTGGGGTTTTTTGAAAGATTTTTTATTTTTAGTTTTCCTAATTATTTCATTACCAGTGGTAGAGGGTGGAATACAGATCCATGTTTTTTATGGATTAGACAAAATAATCAGGCTGACGAACTGATATATTACTTCGTGGCTAGTACTGTAGCAAGATTAAGTCGGCTAAAAATGCCGACGATGTTTACTTTGTATCATGTAAAGAATTCTCCAGCACAAGTAATAATTTGGGCATTGGCACCGACAAATCATGTCAGAGTTACTGCGCCATTAACTGATGTAAGTACAGCAAATCCTGGTGCAGTTTCTCGATTGTTGACAAATACGCCTAATGGCGATGCATATAATTGGGTTTTGAATATTGCTAGCCCAGATGGAAGCTTTTTTAATAAAGCAATTGCTGAATTTAATGGGTCGATTTTTTTGTGGAGTGAAATTTCATGCATAATTTTTCAACAAGTAATGATATTATCGCCAAATGCCCCGCATGATCCTGAATTTGCTCCTCAATATTCTTTAGCTCCTTTTAGAGGTGGGGCATTATCACAGAATTCTATTTGTCGTGCTTGGAATGAAATTTATGTTGGGGACGGCGAAGGAAGAATTTGTGCTGTTACGCGAATTATTGCTAGCGGATCTTATGATCAGGCGGATATTTTAAAATCAGTAAGACTAGATAGAGATATTCATTTTACGTTTTCAAACATGGAGCCTGATTTCCCTACTCCTAGCGGGTGTCCTCAAAAAATATTGCAGATTGAGTATAGTAAAGAAGAAGATGTTCTTTATGCTTATTTTTATTGGCAGAAAAGAAATTTGGGTGGACAGTTAGGGTGGGACAATTATTTATTACTGTATAATAAATATGTTCCGAAAGATTCAACTGGGTGGTCGTTAGGATCGACACCTGAAGGGATTCCTTTGTCTTTTTGGACAACTCCTGTTAGTTCTGTTTTTGTGGCAGATGCATTAGTGGCAATAGAAAAAGGTATTTATACTTATGGGGCATTATGTCCACCAGTAAGCAATGGTTTTTTTGTTCGTGGTAATCCGATACATTTTGCTCCTATGTATACGTCTCCTTTTTTTGTTTTGCCAGAAGGCCAGATAATGTTTTTGTTAAGAGCTATTTCTTTTTCTTTAGAGAGATTAAGTGTGGCTCCCCTTAAATTGCACGTATCAGTTTTAACTGATACTGATTTACAAAAAAGAAGTATTGAATATTTGGCAAAGGCTTCTTTTGTTTTTGGCGAAGGACGATTAGGAGCCGATAGGCTTTCTACTTTGACTAGTAGAAATTCTTTTATGGTGGGGATGAAAGGGGTAGCGGCAAGATTTACTATTCGTTCTCTTCTTCTTACAGATGTTAGAAGAGTTATAGTGCCTCCCCCACCACATGTTTTGAGTTCTGTTTTATTATGGGTTAAGCCGGTTGGTGGTCTTTTGTACGAAGAACCACTTGAGGATATGGGAATATGAGTGGACTTTTTTATGGGTTGAGACAAGTTGGTCCCATCAATTTAAATAAATGGGAGGAATTGGCGGTATTAACCGCTGAGGATTTAGTTGAAGAATTCCAAAATATTTATAATGCACTTAATACGGGGCTTACTCCGTCTAAACCATCCCAGACACAAGAAGAATATCCTCTTGTATTAGATGCCCGACCGAACGCAGAAGGGATTTATCCAGTAGAAATAACGCATTGGGAAGAACATCTTCATTTGCGTTGGGCCATTGTACAGCGAGGAGATGCTAAACATTGGTTTGAAGTTCCATCTAAGGGCGAAATAGTTCGCGATCGGGTATTGGTTGAATTGCAACATGCCGACGATGTTGGTGCCGCGCCATTTTTTACCGCTTTAAAATATAGTTTTAAATGGGCTGGTTCCCAACCAGGGGAATTCTATTTTGAAACTGAACAGCATAATGAAGTTTTTTCTTATCCGGCAGGAGTCATTTTTCAAAACGGTAATTTGTCGGCGGCGTTAACTATTCAAGTCCGGGTTGGGAATGGAGATACGTCTCGTCTTGTTCCTATTCATTTAGCTTCTGGTGTTACTGAAGCGTATGGGGTGGGTGGTGGTTTTGATCCTGTTTCTTTATCAATAACGTCTGAAGTTCATTATGCAGAGGAAGCTGGGCATGCATTAACTTCTGATCTGTGTATAGATTTAAATCGGGATGCTCCCGATACGCATCCGCACCTATTGGATTTTATAAATACAAAAAGCAAGCCAGCAATGGCAGTCTTGGCGGATAAGGCTAAGGACATTGATGGAACTTCTCATAGCAATCTTGATACTATTATCAAATCTACGCGAGTAGCGCAGGCTGATTGGTCTAAGGCTAGTGAGGCAAGCGATACGGCAAAAGATATTGCATCGGGGGGGACATATACAGAATTAAAGAAAATAGTTAAAACAGTTAAGGTAGATACTGCGGTGCGAGCTGATGTGGCGGTATCTGCCGATACCGCAACTACAGCTGCTGATATAGATAGAACTTCCCAGCATACTGTTCTTAAGGAATGGCTAGAAGCAGGTAGCCCCCCTAATGTAATTGTAGCGAGGGCGACATATGCTGGAACAGCTGGAGCAGCGAGTACTGCTAGAGATATTGAAGGGAGTTCTCATAGCATTTTAGATGGAATAATTAAAAGGACTAATGTAGATACTGCGCAAGATATATTTGATGGCGGTACGCATACTGGTTTAGATAAATATTTAGCGACTAAACCAATTGGGTTGGCTGATGCCGCTAAAGATATAGCTACACATTTAAGCCCTCCTGTTCCATATCCTCATCCAGTCCTTGATGGAATCATTACCGCTGCTCTTGCTGCTGGCACCGCTAAGGATGCAGGAGATATAACGTCTACTGGTGCTCATAGTGTTCTTAAAGCTTGGTTAGAAGCGACTACTCCTCCTAATGCACTTATAGGCAAGGCCAGACTAGCTCTTGAGGCAGAAGATATTGCATCGACTGGAGTTCACGATCATCTGAATAGCATAATTTCTAATAGCACCGTGAATTATGCAAGGGATGTCACGGGTTCTGCACATGGCACGCTAGATGGGATAATTAAGGTTACTAATGTAGATACGGCGCACGATATCGATAGTTCCGGGACTCATCCTGTTTTAGATGCATATCTTTCTACCAAGCCAATTGGTACTGCAGATAAAGCTAAAGATATAACCACACAATATCCTCACCCAGTTCTTGATGGGGTTATTACTGCTGCTCTCGCAGCTGGAACGGTTAAACGGGCGAATACTGCCGGTACCGCCGATGATATAACCGGCGGTATTGTCCCTCATACTAAATTAGATAGCATTGTCGCTGGTGCTATCGTTTCGGCATTTGATACCGGGACGATAGCATATGCTAAGGATATAACTGGCGGTACTGATAAACATCCGATACTTAAGGCTTGGTTAGAAGAAACGACTGTGCCTAACGTTATCGTTGGCCGAGCTACATATGCACATGCTGCTGCTCAAGCGGAGTTGTCTGATTTTACCAGTCGGGCTAATTTCGCTAAAGATATAACTAGTGATGATGCTGATAAGCATCCAATACTCAAGGCTTGGTTAGAAAACACTTCTCCCAACGTAATTGTAGCTAAGGCAGCATATGCTGGAGCGACAGCGACAGCACAAGATATATTTGATGGTGGGACGCATCCAAATTTAGATAAGTATTTAGCAGGAAAGCCATTTGGTACGGCAGAGTTAGCTAAGGATATAACTGATAATGTTGTTGATACACATCCCAAACTTAAGGCTTGGTTAGAAGCTACATCCCCTTCGAAGGTTACTGTTGGCAGCGCTAGATTTGCTCTTGAGGCAGAAGATATTTCGACAGGGAATCACGATCATCTGAATAGCATAATTTCTAATAGCACCGTGAATTATGCAAGGGACATCACTGGTCTTGCACATGGCACGCTAGATGGGATTATTAAGGCTACGAATGTAAATACAGCACAGGATATCTTTGATGGCGGGATACATGCAAATCTTCGTAAATATCTTGATGTTCAGACTAATTGTATATGGGGGATAGCCGTTGATTCTGGAATAGGCCGTGCTAAGAAAGCGGCTCCAATATATGAGATTCTTTCGCAAAAAATATATGGTAAAGATATAGAAATTACATTTGAGGGTGATAATAAAACCCCATTATTTGATTTTAATGTAGAGGAGTCAGCATACGACAAAGGATATTCTTTTTTGGTTTTGTTTTATGGTCGTGACCCAGCGTTGTTGAAAATATGGCATAAAGATACGCCAACAAGTGCTGGAGAATATAAAACTGCTCGGTTGTCAGCGCCTAATTATCTATATATGATCACAGTAGGATGGGCTGCCAAGACTCCTAAAGAATTTCTTGTAAGTCCATTTCGGATTTGCCCACTTGCGGATGCCATCGGTCCGCTTGTTCAAAATACTACTTTATATGAGCAACTTTATTATGATATCGCTCCAGGGAGCGCATCTGGACAAGCGCAAGACAAACGTGCCTATATTTATAGGATAAAGCCATATAGCGGCGATATCTATCCAACGGTAAGTTTGCGGCGTGCTGATGGGTCGCCTCTTTTTGATCTTGCAGCTTTTTTTATCGTAGAAAGTCAGGATCCTCGGGGGATAACTTTTTATCTATATGATCAGGCGGGAGTATCTACTCCACGCCGGGTTGATATGCCGCCAACGATTGTTGGCAAAAGCAATATCGTACTTATTATTGTTCATCCTGAATCCCCAGCTGTAATTTTAAATTTTGGAGAAGTTGCCAATACCAGAATTGGTTACAATGAAATTGTAAATAGTGTTGTTGCAGATAGACAGCCGACCGTACCAACCTCCTGTGCTATAATTAATCCGGTATATGGATACGGAGGTGGGGAAGAGATATCGCAATATCCCTATCCTTCCGTAGATGATCCGCGTTCTCGTGGAGCGGCATTATATGATGACCCCGCACTTACTTGTTTTGTAGGAGCGGGTCTTGATAGCCGGATTAATGAAGCCCCTGATTTTAGCAAACCATTTAACACAGTGGATATTAGGTTGCATAAAGATCAACAGGTACCCTATCGGTTATCTGTAGGATCGGATCCTTTGATGGTTGGAGTTATGGGTGGAACCTATGACCCCACTAAGCCAACCGTTGTTAATCTAGGGTCTTTAGTCCCTCCTACTAAGGCATGTTTTATTTTCCCGCGTGATTTTATGACGACTACGGGGACTGATTTTTCTCCTGTGCCAAGGGCATGCATGTATGTGGTTCCACCTGATTTACATGTTGGGGATGGAAACGATGAGGAAATTATTATTTATCTCTATCGAGACCCAAGGGTAGATGGGGTTGGTCCGCAACCAGCATTTCATTGGCTTCCACTTTATGACAATGCTGGAACCATTTATTTAAAAAACGAATCGTTGTATGATATTGTGTTTGTTAATGGGAAAACTATCCATGGGGCCAGAGTAGTTGTTCCTGGCCGCAGTTGGTGTTCTTGTGTTATTGGAAATGCGGAGCATGTTGAGTTATCTTTTGTTAAGATAACTGGGGGGTTATTACAATGATTGGCCCCTTTGATGGGTTAGGCGAAACAAGTGGTGTTGGATGGCTTCCAGCAAATGCGCAGGCTGTCCAATTAACTCATATGGGGGAGCGAAATGAACCCGGTACAATAGAATCATTATTCAAATGGTTAGGAGGAGAAACTCCTAGAGGTACGTTTACACGTAGTCTGGCATCAGGGGCAGTTCTTCCTGCTTTAGCGCAAATGTTCGGCTATGCTATGGGGCCAGCCGGAACAGCCATGTCCGTCGCTACTCCAATATTATTAAGTATGCTTGGTCAATCTGTTGGGTCAAAATATTTGGGGCGTCGTGGCGGTGGTGGTTCTGGTTGGCTGTCAAGAATGGGTGGTTGGATGGATTCTCCATATAGTAGGTGGAATAGATAATGGAAGATACCCCGGGAGAATTTGATCTTAGTTATCTCTTGCCATTTTTAGGGGCATCCTTTCTGCCTGGAGTTGGGGGGCTTTTATCAAGTACCCTGTCTCCGATGTTGGTAGATAAGTTGACTAGTGATTTGGGTGCAAGCCCAATGTTTAGTCGGATGTTGTCTATGATGTCCCCCCTTGTTGTCCCTAAGATGATGGGGCACAACCCATCTCCTATGGGGATATATTTTGGGCAAGGGCTTTATGATATTGCGCGAAAATATTTACATCCTGATATGGATCCATCTTTATTATCTAAGGCGATTAGTCCTGAAGAATTAGATGCATTTAAATCGTTGCCGTACGATGAAAAAATGAAGGCTTTAGAAAAACTCGGGCAACAAATGTATGTAATAGATGAAAGGACTGGGACAGATGCTTTAGATGCAGCCGGAAAACGAAGATCATTTTTAGATTATTTACAAAAAGAAGAGCCCGCCCAGGGTGAATGGTTACGCGTACGGTTTAAAGACAACCCCGATATTTTTTCTTTGCAGCGTCGGACAAAGGGAAAGAGGGGAATTTATAAAGGATTATTAGAAGGAGACATTGATTTAAAGAATTATATCGAGGGGGCTGGGGATAGTACGCGAAGTGTAAATTTGGGTGATGCGATGAATCGGTTTTGGCGAAGTACACTAACCGGTGCTGGTATGATCCCCAGGTTACAACAACCTTCTTATAACCCACAAGGGTTGGCGCAGATGTTGGGATCTATGAATCTTCAGAATATAGGGCCGATGTTGCTAAGTGAGTTGGGTTCTAAAATGGATGCCGCTTCTGGAATGTTGGAACCATATTGGATGCGTGCAAAAAACTGGGCGATGTCTCCATTTTTGACTAATTTCTTTTCAGGCGATGCTAACAATTATTTTTAGGGATGGATAAGTAAATGGCGTATCTATATAGAGATCCGGATACGGGAAGAGAAGAAGTCCGTCATGGTGGTATGGCAGCTGGATCTTTTTTGCCTTCAAGCGAAAATCGTCCGCGCGGCATATTAGGCCAGAACGAACCGATTATGATGGGGAAAGATCCAAGTACTTGGAGTCCTAATAGTGGTTGGAAACCAACGCAGTATTTAATGCAAAACGAAAAAAATGAAAAAGAAGAAGAAGAAAGAGCTCGCAAAGAAATAGAAGAAAATCTTCGTGGTTTGTCAGATGAAGACATTGTTAGTCGTGGACCGATGATTGGGATGGATGCTCGCGGTAGAGTATCTCCATTTACGCGACTTTGGAACGAAGCGTATAGAGCAGCCCAAACTAGGCTTGAAAACAAGTCTGGTGGATGGTCTCCTGTGACCTCTGGTGTAATTAGTTCGGAAAATAAACCGCAAATGTTTGAGATGTTGTCTGGGAAAGAACATGGAATCGGGGAAAAGGCACAAACAGGCCCCGATAACATTTTTTATGATGCTGCACAGTCTCCTGTCTTTAAAGATATGTTTACTTCGGCAAATAAGAGCAACCCTTCTGCCGGAATTGTTGCCAGAAAAGAGCCAGCGGGACATGGTCAATTTTTGCCTATTAACCCTGGTGAGGAAAATATTTTTATTGATGAGTCGATTCATCCTCCATTAACTGCAGCTGCTACCGGAACAGCCATGCTGCGGTCAGATGAGGATAAACGAGTAGCCGCTCAACGCCCGATTTCAACCTCCTCACTCGTTCCTCAAGATAATGGTGGTCAAATTACTGGTGAACCCAAATATGAGATTTCAGATACTGCTGCAATGCTAACTCCTGAAGATAATAAAAGAAAGCTGCCCCAAAAGGGGGGGGATATGTATCGTTGGTAGAATGGAGATAAATAATTATGGGTTGGTTTGACGATATTGTTGGAGTTATTTCTGATTTTGTCGGTAGCGATACTGGGAAATCATTAATTGAAGCTGGGAAAAATGTTTTTTCTGATTTGACAAAACCTAAAGGGTCGCCGTCCCCGAAGGTGGGCCAGGATGTCCCACCAATTCAAAAAGGGGGACAGGATATCCCGCAATTAACAGATGAAGATCGTGCGCGCCAACAAGCACAAGTTCAACAGCCGCCGCCTTCACCGCCGATACGGCCGCCTATTACTCCTGCTCCATTTCCCCAATGGGAACAGAGACAAAATGTTCCGCCATATATGCCGCCTCAATATCAGTCCCAATATTATCCTCCGCAGCCACAACCAAGGTATAGGCCATTCCAGCCTACACAACCAAGGTATAGGCCATTCCAGCCTACATATCAATCTCAATATTATCCAATGACTCCTCAGCAATATGGTCCTCCCCCTCCTCGTCCCATGTATCGGTCTCAGTATTATTAAAAAATAAGGAATTAGCGATGGATCCATTAACTATGGGAACGATAGAGCAAGGGATAAAATTAGTCCCTAAGGTTGTTGATAAAATCAGCGAGGCTGGGAGCGGAAATTTCTTTCAAGATTATGCAGAGACTATTGCTTCATTGTTTGGGAGGGAAACGACTGCACAGAAAAAGGCGGCCGCTGAAAAAGAAAAAGCAAGAATTGCGACGATGAAGTCAGATGATCCGGAAGAATATCTTAAGCAACTATTAGGGGCGAAAGAAAAGATAAAACAAAGTGCGGCGGAAATCGGTGATAAAATTCCTAAAACTGGATTTTTGGGTAAGCTTCTTAATCCTGAATCGTCATCGATGGATCCATTAATAAAAGAAGCTGAAGATTTAGTTGCTGCCAAAAAACGGCAAGGACAGGAGCAACCGCAGCAGCAACAGCAACCGCAGCAGCAACAGCAGCAATTACAGAAACCAACCTCACAATATCAATCACAATATTATCAACCAACACAGTATCCACAATATATGCCGCAACAAAACCAATATAGATCCCAATATTATTCTCCGACGCCACCCAATTTGTATCAATCTCAATATAGGCCGATGTCCCAATTTCAATATCAACCAAGATCTCAATCGATGTATCAATCTCAATATTATCCACGGTCTTTTGGATCACAATATCGTCCGACAAAATCTCAGCCTAAATATTATGGATATTAATAGGTGGATGAATGGGGATAACGCTTACATCTCAGGCTTCGCCTGAATGGTATCGGGTTCCTGATGACCCGTATGCACCAGTTCCTGATAATCCATACGCTTCTCCACCATTAACAGATGAGGAGCGGGCACGGCAACAGCAAGGAGGAGAAGAAAGGAAGCAATTCCCAGTTTCTAATCCATATGCCCCTGAAGATCAGACTCCCCAGGATTTATATCCTGGTCCTGATAATCCATATGCTCCTGAGTATCAAATGCCTCCTCCTGATTGGTATCCTGATGAAGGAGGACATGGATATGAGCAATGGTATGAACCGATTTCGGATTATGATCCGTATTATGATCCGTATTATGATCCGTATTATGAGTCAACCCCGTATTGGACGCCTGAAGCTAGTGAATATCCTGACGACCCATATGCTCCCGAATATCAGATGCCTCCGCCGGACTGGTACCCAGATGATGGTGGTCGTGGTTTCGAGCAGTGGTATGAACCAACGCCATGGGATGAGCCGATTCCGGATTGGGAACCGACTCCGTATTATGATCCTCATTATGAATCACCCCAGGATTATGATCCGTATTATGATCCTACTACTACTGCACCCCCAGATTGGCAACAGCAACAGCAGCAACAAACGCAGCAGCAAACGTCTTTTATGAGTGATGCGCAATTACAACAATTAACTGATTTATTGAAACAATATTTACCTCAGCAAAAAGAAGCCCCGTTGCCAGTGCTCCCAAGGCTTCAGGGAGAGGAATTGCCCAAAAGTGGATATTATGATTCTTCAGAATATGAATGGATTCCAGTGAAGCGGGAGCATAAATAATGCCGGGCATGGATTTTTTAATGCCTTTATTGGCATTGGGGACTTCCGGACTTTCTTTATTCGATGCATCTAAGCAAGATGAGCGCGCAGAGCGCCAGCATCAGGCCCAATTAAAACATTGGGCTGAACAGGAATCTCGTGAGCGTGAGGATCGGTTAAAAAGTCAACAATGGGATAAGATTGCACGTTGGCAATCAGGCGTTGTTGTTAAAGGCGAAGAAGACGCTTATCGGGATTGGTTGGCAAGTACTCGATTTATGAATCCAGCTATGTGGGCGATGACTTTAGGAAGTTTGGCACATAAATTGCGTCGACGTAAGCTTAAGAGAAGCGCGCCTACTCCATTGGCAAATGAAATGCCTGAGGAAGATATTTGGGGACCAATGGCGCAGACTCTTATGTTTCATAATATGCCGCAGGCAGTTAATCCTGCGATGTTACAAACGCTTATGTATAGCAATATGCTTCAGCGTTCTACTCCAAGGCCTCAAGCTCCAATTACTTCGACTTTTTCTAATGTAGCCCCATTGCTATATAGTTTGGGGGCTCGATTTAATGATGCATGGCGATAAGGGATGAGATCATCTCGTCTAATTGACGATAATCCGTTTTGGTTTTATCAACCGATTAATAATGGAGAATTACCAGCGGATCGTCGTGAATGGGTAGAAGAAATCCTCCCGGATATTTTTATTAAAACATTTGGGAGGGTTATTGCTCTTCCTCAACCAGATTCACAACTAGCAATACATCTAGATCCTTCTCCCTCTTTATTGGTAATGGGGGGGAATCAGTCTGGGAAAAGCGCTTCTACTACAGTAGAAACGATTATTACCATGACTGGTATGATCCCATTCTCTCTTGAGAAGGAATACCCGCGTGGTAAGATTTTAGCGCTTTCAGGGGCGGAAGGTCGTGTTATTTGTGCCTCTGATCAAATGCTTAAAAATGTAGTTCTTAGGAATTTCAAAAAATGGCTTCCTAAGGAAGCGCTTGTAGGGGGAGAATGGAGTCGTAGCTATGATCGGCTTGGCCGATGTCTTACTCTTAAGACAATAGCCGGGAAAGAAGTATTTTTAGAGTTTTGGACTTATAATCAACGAGTAGATACGCATCAAGGCGCATCATTAGTTATGTTGCTTTTTGATGAAATTCCTCCATATGAAATATTCGATGAAAATCAAGCGCGGTTATTGGCTGCAGATAATTATCGTATAATTTTTGCAGCAACCCCAACGCGGTCAGATGCTGGGTGGTTGCATTCATTCATTTTAAGAGAAAAAGAAGAAGCTGGGATAGAAGTAGCGACATATAAGCTTTCTACAATACACAACCCCAAAACCAATCTCCGTATTATAAATCAAATGATCAAAACTGCGAAGAGCCTTGATAAGGCTCGTATGCGGTTGTTTGGAGATTTCGTTTCTTCTTCTGGATTTGTTTATTCAGATATTTTCCGTAGGGATACACATTTAATCCCGCCATTTGAATTGGATGAAAATTATATTATTGTTAGGGGGATTGATCCACATTTATCTAAAGCGACTATGTGTTTAGAGCTGGCGATAGATAGGGACAATACGGTTTTCGTTTGCGGGTTGTATTCGGCACGAATTGAGATTGAACAAATAAAGACTGATTTGATGCGACGTGCGGTGGAACGGAAGTATCGGTTGTATACTTCCGTTATTGATCAGTCTTGTAATTATCGTAGTTTTATGTATGGTAAAAATCCATATCATGAGTTTCGCAAGTCTCCAAATGCCATTCCCCTCCTATGTTTATCTAAAAAGGGGATGGATGTAGTAGACGGCGATATTCGGAGAATTAGAGACTATTTGATAGGGAAAAGACTATTTGTTTTTAATACTCCGGAATTACAGCCACTTATACATGCATTTGAAACGATTGAGCGGGGATATGAGCGGCGTACGCATAGAAATGATCAGTTGCTTGAAACACATTATGATGCTCATGCATGCTTACGTTATGCATTTCAGTCTCCATTACGTTATGTAGAACCCAGAAGTAATAATGACGGGGCATTTTGTGCTGACCCAAATTATTATGTGTAGGTAATCAATATGGATGAGGGCATCTCTCCTAAGAAGTTCCTTGATAAACTAGCTGGATATGGCCGCGATTCTGAAAGCACGCGAGCCATGCTGGAAACCAGCTGGGTAGAAAATATGCTTTTAATGCAGGGGAGGTTTTCTCGTCTTTCTTCTACTACGTCTCAAGTCCGGCGTAGAAATGCCTCTTTTTATAGATTGGGATGGGCAGCCAGGCAGGAAATCCTTTCGGCTATTCATACCGCCTATTTAAAGGATGAAAAAACCGTTTCTGTTATCGCCAGTAATGATTTGGCCGGTTCTGTTCTGCAATCAGAAGTTTTAGATCTTTTATTGGCTACGCACATTCAATATTTACGTAAGGATTGGGATTTACAGTGCGCACATATTGCCGCCGCGGCTAATTGTTTAGATTTTGGGTTTAGTTGTGGAAGATTTTTGGCGTTTCCTGGGGTCAGCTCTCCGTACAATATAGGATTTGAAGTTATCCCTCCAGACAGATTATTATTAGATTGGGGTCGGGCTCCATCACAAGCACGGTTTGTAATAATTGAGCATTGGCTTTGTGAAGAAGAGCTAAATAAGTTCTCCAGTATTTTTTCTTTTATTAATCAAGAAACGCTTACGGAAGGCGTTAGACCTACTTCAGCAATACAAGATTTACGTATGGGGTATGCTGGCCCTGGCGGGAATACCCGATTTGGTATCCCCATAGCCAGCGATTCTGATCGTTTTTATCATCTTTGGGAATGCTATCTACGTGTTCATTGGGGTGGCCGGGCAATATGTTTACGATTATTTACTGATCCATATGCTACGACTCAATTAACTGATCCTATTCAAATAGGAAATAGATTCCCATTGGTGTTTGGACAAGCAATGCTAAACCCAGATGTAATTTGTGGGGATAGCTTGGCTGCGGTTGTTCGTGATCCTCAGGAAACGTTTAATGAGTTAATGAATTCTCGTTTGGACAATTTGGCCCTAACTCTTAGGCCTACTCGATTGATCCAGCGGACATTTGGTATAGATAAATATGAACTAGCGCGTGCAGCGGCTGGAGATATTATAGATGTTGACTATGGTCCTAATATAGAAGAAGGAATTTTTACTTTACATACTCCTGATGTAACACAGGGAGCTTTTCAAGAAGCACAAAATGCTGCCAACTTAATTAGAGGGTTAGCGGGTCTTCCAGATCAATTAACAGGGACTTCTGGTACTCCAGAAGGAGTAATTTCTCAAATTTATCAGGCGGCAGCCAAGAAGATTGATTTTTTGATTGGGACATTTGCTCAAACGTATTGGCGTCCATGGCATGATCTTTTGATAGATATCATTTCGCAAAATGATGATGATGCTATATTTCAACGTGCACTACAGTCTGCCTTAGTTGGTAAAACAGACCCAGAACGATATGCACAAATTAATATCAGGCAACAGACAGATGTTAACTGCCAAGTTATATTGGCTCATGCCACTAAGCAGTTGCCGGCGGATATGTCTGTTTATCTAGGTATTATTAATCAGGCCTCTACATTGAACCAACAAACCTTAGCATTAATTTCTGCTGGAGTTTTAAAAAGAGAAAACGCTATTTTATTTGATGGGGCGAAAATGTTGGCCTATACTATGGATAGGGCTGGGATCCGCGGGGCTCGGGATTTTATGGTCCCGATTCCTCCCCCCCCGCCCCCGGCCCCATCTCAAGAAGAAACGGTTCAGGGAGTAGAGCAGACGCAACGAACCCAAGTTATTGAACCAACTGGGATTGCGCGGCAGATAAATCGAATTTCGACAAAATTCCCGATTACTAAAAAAATAGAAAATAAGGAAGGACAAAGGGAAGGACAGGAGGCGCCCAGGTAAATTAAATGCCGATTTCTCCTATAAGTGCACTTTATTACGCCAACAAATTGAACGCGATGGCGATGCCGGAACGGATTCCGGCTTCTGACCACCCAATTCAATTGCTACTAGATACAATGGATAAAGTCGATCGTGCAGTCTTGGCACGACAGGAATTAGCATTAGAACGTGCTCGCACACAATCTGCTTTGGCTAGAGAAGCTCTTCAAGAAAAACTATTGCGGTCACAGGTAGAAAATGCGCCAGAAGATAGACAGCGAGCGATAAGCCAAGAAGACCAGCTATTTTTAGAGAAGCTTCTCTCTTCTCAAACAAAGCGCAAACGAGATGAGTTAGATATTTTTGAGTTTCCAGAGGAAACGAAACGAAAGCATGCTGAGTCTGAGGAAAGAATTAGGTCATCGCGGGCGCATACGGATATTCAAGAACGTGCTCAGCGAGGGCAGGAAAAATATTATGATATTTTGGGGGCTAGTTTATTAAATAAAAGTACGTCTTCTGAGCGCTTAGCTAATATTTTACAGGATGTGGAAGAAACGTTAGTTGATCCATCATTGGCTGATCCCCAAAAAGGGGAAGCACTTCTGCGGATTGCACGGGATGCTGCAAAGATAGGTGGAGAAAAGGGACGAGCATTAGTTCTTCCATATTTGGCTGCATTCGCTGAAGATACAAAAGCAGAAGGTATAAAGAAAAGGATAGGTGCTTTTATTGATCCTAAAAGTGTAGCAAGACATCCGGCAGATAAGAAAAGCAAGAAATATGACTGGTTAAAATAAGTGGGCCTTCAACATATAAAGCCATTTTCTGCTCGGCTTAGATATAGGCACCCAACTTTGCGGGTGTCTTCTAATTATGTTCCTCTTTTGCCGGATGAACTTTTATACGGGATTGATTGGGAGAACAGGGAGAAAAAATATTATCCAGAAGACGTTGCAGAATTAGAACAGCAGCTTGAAGCAGTTGTTTCTAAATTAAAAGAGCGTCCTGAATTTGTACAAAAGCAAGTTGAGCGTAGATATAAACCAATTGCGCAATATTTGCCTCCTGACTTTAAGGATGTCTTATTTAATGGATTACAAGAAGTAGAAGATTATATTGAAGATCAAAAAACAGACCGTGGAGTTTTAGAAAAAATAGAGAAAGATTTTCCGGAAGAAACCAAAAAGCTAACTGGTAAGGATATTATACAAAACACATGGAGGGAAATAAATGCTCTTGGCCGCGCTAATCTTGACTATGCCTCTTTGGGTGACTTGTTTAATGTACTCGGCGAGTTTGGGGGGGGGGCAATAAATGAAGCTGTAAACCGGCTTCAGGAAGCTGGTGTTTATGGTAAGGAACTCCTTTCTGGACGTCCCGAATCGATAGCCTTCCAAAAGGCACGCGAAGCTTACAGTAAAGACCCATTATTATCCCTTAATTTGAGACCAAGCCCGGCTTCGGAACAAACCAAGGCCGGGAATTTTTTGAGAACCGTTTTGGGCAATTTAGGGGAAGGGATTAATTGGGCAATTGATGTTGGCGCTGAAAAAGTATTCCCAGACATGGAGACTGCAGAACGAGTCAAAGAATTAGTAAAGGGGGGATTGGCTGTCTCTCCAGCTGCAATGGGAGCAGCTAAAATTGGTCGTGGCGCGATAAAAAAGTTCTCTCCCTCTATGCTTAAATCAGAAGCTCCGACAGCAGCTTCTCTTGCATTGGATAAAGTTGCAGCTGCTACTGATATAGAGTCATTATTGGCAGCCCATGCTGAGAGCCCAGCTATTGCGCAACGGTTATCACGTCTTGATGAGTTAAAGCAAATACTACAAGAGACTGAAACTGCATCTCCTCAACGAATGGAGAAATTACGGGAAAGCTTTCCAGAAGATATTGTTAGCTCTTTATCTAATGCTCCAGTCGAAGCTTTTCGTAAACTGGTAGTAGATAAGCCGTTAGAAACGATTCCTACTACGATAAGTTCTACAGAACTTGGTGCTCTTGATAAATTTAAGGAATTTTGGTCTCCATTTGAGTTTTTACCTGAAGCTGATAAATATATTGCGCTGCGGGGCGCAGCAAAGGGATTTGAAACCACTTTTAATGAAATTACAGCTCCACTTTTAAAACAGATGAAAGCGCTCCCTCCTGATTCGCGCAAAAGTATTTATCAGGCCATTGAAAATAAAAATCCGTTATCTCTTTCTCAAAAGGAAGCTAGTATTTATAAGCAAGCAGTTCTTTTTAATGATTATGTAGGAGAAGAGCTAACGAGTCGTGGATATTTAGACCCGGCTGCTTTCGAGACGTTACGTGGTGGCTATATGCCCCATAAATATTTACAAGATTTTGAAATGGCTAAGGAGATAGAACGTGGTCCTGGCGGAGGTGGTGGAGTACAGATGGGCTTAGAGCACACTAAGTCCAGGTCTTTGTTTGATCCGGCTGAACAAGCTGCTCGGGGGAAGATTGAAGATGTGGCTTTGGGTACTGAATCTTATGGGAGAGCCGCATCTAGAATTTTAAGTGCTGATAATTTATTTAATGAAGTTGTTAATAATCCGCAGTGGGTATGGAAGGATTCTTTTGTTGATGTCCCATTGTTAGGAGAGGGATCTATACGGATTTTACGGAGTGAATTGCCAGATCAAATTTCTGCACAACGTAGGGTTGTGGCATTAAGTAAAGAACCGGAAGCAAAGGCATTAGCATCACAACGGCTAGAGTTGTTAGAAAAGGCAGCTGAAACTGGTGCAGTTCCAGAAAACTTTAAGCCAATTCCTGATACTCCAGGATATGGCCCATTGAGAGGATTATATGTTCATAAGTCAATTGCTGAAGATATGGTCGGATTTTTTAATCCATATCAAGAACTTACTCTTCGATCCCCCCTTGTGAAGAAGATTGCTGATTTAGCACAATCTTCGGTAGGGACATGGAAGGTAATAAAAACCGTTTTAAATATTCCATCTTGGTTCCGCAATTTTGGAGAAGGATTAGTTCGGTTAGATTTGAGCGGTGTTGATTGGTACCGAATGCCGCATTTGTATTCCGAAGCTATAAGGCAAATGAAAAATGAGGGGCCCTTTTATCGAGAAGCTCGAGCAAGGGGACTTTTAAATACTACATTTTCCGATGTGGAATTGCGGCCGGCTAGTGAACTAGTTAAAAATTGGCTTAAAGATTCTGACTGGTTTTCTATGTGGGGGGGAGGAGGATCTGCTTCATTAAAAACACTTCCTGCAATGCTGGGGCAAGGGATAGCAAAAGTTAGTGAAAAAGTTCATACTTTTGCTCAAAATGTTTATCGATCTGGCGATAGTTTGATGGCATTGGCTAAATATATTAGTGAACGAGAGGCTGGTGCCACCGCTGAAGTTGCTATTAAGAATACCTTGCCTTGGAGTATGGATTATAGTGTAGCCAGTCCGATCATTCAAAGTGCTCGTAGATTTATGTTCCCATTTATTTCTTATCAGTATAAAGTTATGCCTTTATTATTAAAGGCATTAAAAGAACATCCGACTAAATATATAAAATATCAAGCTGCTCCCTTTGTTTATGCCAATATCATGGATGCGCTTGGTTCTGAGATCTCTCGAGAAGAAGCTCGTTCTATTATAGATATCTATCCAGAAAGTGTGCGTAAACAGGGGAGTCCATATCTTTTCCCAACTCATACCGCCACAGGCGGGATAACGTTAATGAACGCGGATTATTTTTTCCCCTGGTCTGCCATTACTGATGCAGCTAGGAACTTATCACGAGGAGATATCCGTGGGGGGATGCGGCTGGTAGCTTTTGGGAACCCATGGTTAGATCTTTATTCTATGATAGCTACTTCCCGGGAGGGAATGCTATATGATGCCTTCACTGGTAAAGAGTTATGGAATCCGCTGGATAGTACTACCTTAAAGGTATTAAAATTTTCTGGCAAGTTGGCTGAAAATTTAGTGTTGCCGCCAGTTGCGACTTCTTCAGGGTCATTAGGGAAAGCATTAACCTTATTATTTAATCAGGAAGTAGCTGACAGGAAGGAATTGGGTTGGAGAGACGTAACCTTAAGCATGTTAGGAATAAGCTCTCGGCCATTAACTGTTGAAATTCAACGACGGTTATCTGATGCAGCACAACACGATCTCGCATTACATTGGAGCAATTACGAGAAGAATACGTCTGATCCTTTGGAGATACGGATTCAAAAGCAAAAAGAGTATCGGGAGAAGATGTTCTTGTTGAAACATCCTGATGCTAGAAGGACTCCAGATTTAGAAGCGCAAGATTATAATCTGTTTGGGCAGATCCCAGAGGATAAGCAGCTTTCTGATCCCAACGTTATCTTAGATCTTCTTACCAATCCAGAGCATGCCGATGAGTGGTTATATAATTTACCAGCTAAATCTTTAATCCAATAGGATAAGGAGCAACTAGTCAGTCGGACAGTTGTTCATGTCACACATAACCAACTAGCTGCCCTTTCCGGTGAAATCACGTGGTATTTTTTCTAGGAAGCTGGTGTATTTTTATTCTTCTTCTAAGAAGAATGTTGGGATATCTTTAGGCGTGTCGTCATCCGGAATTTTGTTTAGTTCTTTAGTAAGATGAGTTGTTATTTGTATTGCAGCGCCTTTGAATGATAATTCGTGGCCGGCTATTCGAACATGTGGCAACATCAATTCCCAATGATACGGCTTTTTAAGCCCTTCCGATACAAAAATCGTTGCCGCGATCCATAAATAATGTTGTGCTGGATCTCGTGCCCAAAGATCTTGTAATTTAAGTTCATCAATCCTCCCCATTCTTGATCATTCTCCTTTTATACAATTTTAATTAGTGCCTGGGGCGGGATTCGAACCCGCGCGCCCTTATCAGGCTTGGGATTTTAAGTCCCATGTGTCTACCTATTCCACCACCCAGGCATACGGGCGCTGGTGGCAGCATCTATTTATTTTTTCTTAGTGGGACCCCTTTTTTTGGGAGGGGAACTATTTTTTTCTTGATACCGATCCCAATAAGAATTGGCTTTGGCTATGGCCTGAGGGACAGGATCTCCTTCTTGTAGAAAAGTGTGTAGAGCTCTTGAAATGAAATGGGCTTTAGTTTCAGTTGGGGTAGGTGGCGTAGGCATAACATTAACATCCATGGGCATCAGAATGTATTGCGGGGTTATCATCCATGTGGTCGCGATTACAATGTTCAAAGGGGGGCATTTTTTGATGTAAAGAAGAAATGCATATTATGATAGATTCTTGCGTATCATCATTACGACAAATTACAGCAGGTAAGCGTTTGCGTGCTGGTTGATAACAACGTGGAAAATGTCCAAGTCTTCCATTACAAAGTTCATTATGACAAAGTGGGAAAGTATCATCCCTCAATTTACATGGAGGGAATAAAGGGCAATCATTGCAATTAATAAACTGTTCTGTTTCGTTTTTGTAGTTATGACAAAAAGTCATCTAATCCATCCTTTCTTTTTTTTAACAAGTGTGAGTCACGACACCTTATATTTTTGAGCAAAAGCACGAATCACGGATGATATATATGCAAGTTCTTTAACGTATGGGCCTAGAGCAGCTTCAATTTTGCAGAGATCTTCAATTATGTGTTTAGAAATGGTAGCAGTTTCTATTTCACCATTTTTTGCAGCAGCAACTAAAGATTGCAGAAAGTTTACTATAAGATCTATTTTATCAGCTAAAAATTCTGGAACTACGGTTAAAATTGTTTTTTCAAACCAACCTAATTCGTAAGCGATGAAGGCAACAATTCGTTTAATGTCTATCCCATAAAGAGTAGGAGGGGCGCTCACGATTTTATGGAGATTATTTTTATTTGGGGTGATCATCAAAATTTCCTTTTATTATGTTTAGTTTTGCATCATAGATAAAAATTCCATCCTCTTCGGTTTCTTTTTTTATTACATCAAATGTCAGATGATTTTCCCTATATTCAAGAGGGAGTTTCATCCATGACACTAACCAGTCTAATTTAAGTTTTAAATAAGCTGTTAGTTTGTCTTTATTTTCTTCTTGTGTCTCCATTTATCCCCCTCTCTTTTCAGTATCTTTTTTATCAAGAGATGGAGCCATTATCTTCTTTTTTCTTATTCGTTTCGTTTTTTTCCTGTTTTTGTTCTTTTTGTTCATTTGTTTCCTTTGTTTCTTTTAAGTTCTTTAAACAAATTGATTGATTTTTGACGTTTATAGTATGTCTAGGCCATCTAGGGATAATAGTAGCCATTTGGGGGTTCCTTTCATTTTCAATTATTCAGTAAAAGACAGTCTGTTTTGACTGCAGTATTCTATTCCTAGTATATCAAGCGCTTGTAAAAAAATTACGATAAACAATTTCCAAAATGGGTAGTCATCCCCAAGGTCTCCGGACATTTTTTGTGTGTCCATGTTATCCTTCTTTTTAGGTAGGGAATGGATCTATTTTAGAACATGTGCGATCGTATTTTAAAAGCGTTTCTCCTAATGGGCCATTTCGGTTTTTGCCAACGATTGCTCTAAGCGTATTTTGTTTCTCTTGCATTAAGAAAACAATTACGTCTGAATCTTGTTCGATTGCTCCAGAATCGCGCAAGTCTGAAAGGACAGGTCTGGAATTTGTTCCTCGGCTTTCAATTTTTCGATTAAGCTGGGAAATTACAATTACGGGGACTTCACAGGATCGCGCTATTTCTTTAAGCGTATTAGAAATGATTGCTAGTTCTCTGTCCCTAGTAAGAGTATTTCTATTAAAAGATGGCAGCCGCATTAGTTGTAAGTAGTCGATGACTACTAACTTAATGTCATGTGTAGTTTTGTATCGTGCGGCTATATACAATAACTGATCGGGAGTCGGCGGGATGTTGTTAGAAATGTGAAGATTCCAGTCTTTACATTTTTTGATTTCCATAAGCGGGACAAGAGGACCAATTTTTTGTTTACGCAATCGGTCTTTAATAGGATATCCACATTCGGCATCAAGAATTCGACTCATTAGTTGAGTCGGCGTCATTTCTAATGAGAAGAAAAGGGTTGGTAACTTATTTAACCTGGCAATGTTTAATGCCATTGTTGTTTTGCCGACTGATGGTCGCGCAGCGATCACTATGAGGTCCCCGGGAACCAATCCATTTGTAAATGAATTTAAAGCGGGATATCCCCACGATATCCCTGATAGGTAATTAGAGTCTTGTACGATTTTTTGGTATTCGCTAATTACTGCTGAGATTAGGGTATCAGCAGTTTCTACTGAATGTGCAGATTTGCCTGACAGTTCTTGTAGTTTAAGGTACAAGTAACTAGCAGCCTGATGAGAAGAGACATTTTGTTCTGCCATCATTTCTATTGCAGTGCGGCAGTTGGTAGTAAGTAAATTCCTATATTCAGTTTCCTGGGCAGCCTTTACTAGTTCGTCAACGTAATTGTATGTATGCTGTGTTTTGTCTAGTGTTTCTATCCATGGTTCTATTTCTTCTTGAGTTACCTTCCCTCCTTGTTGTGCTGTTGCTTGGAGTGCAAGAATAGTAAGTTCTCCACTTGTGCTCCAGCAACGTTTTAATAAATCAAGCCAGTTATTTAGTTTCCCCCCCAGATCCAGATCTCTTGGTAAAAAATCCAAGAGAGTTGGATGTTGAAGGAGCCCTTGTAATATGGCAGTTCCTGTAGCTGTATGCATTTAGGTAACTGGTTGCACTTCGTCCGGGTTGGTGGGTTTTACTGTTTCTACGTCTTCTACATTATAGGTGGAAGACCGTTGTGGTCCTGTATGTTTATATTCTGGGAGGTTGTCTGCCCACCAGATGAGTTCTTCTTTAAAAGAGATGTTTGCTTGTTCTCTTTTGAAATTTTCTTCCATAAGAGATATTTTGTAAGCCATTCTGGTTTGAAGAAGAACGAGAAAATAACGGACACGATATTCTTCAGATAAAGTAAGGTCACGGCGCTTCCCTCGTTTCCGTAGCGCGCTTAGTTTCCCTCGCGTCGTAAAGATTAACCAGTTTGTTATCAAGATGCTTGCGTTTTTGTAGTTTATGTACGGCAATCGTTTTAAGAACTTCATCCGAAAATTCCTTTAATGATTGATTTAATGGATAATCTAAAATGGCTTTTTTTAAAGATGACGCCGACAATGGTAAATAAGACAATGCAACATTGTAAGAAAACCAATTCTTTGAAAGTAATATCCATTCTTCCCCAGTTATTTTACGAGATAGACGAGTAGTAAGGGTATCAGTCAATTGATAGGTTTCTCCAGTTAGGGGGACATCTGGATTCTCTCCTTTTATTTTTTTTAATCGGTCTAGTAATATATCTGTAATCCTTCTTGTAACGGCCGATCCCCAAACTAAATTAGCAACATTTTTGTTGCTTTGCAGAAGCGACTTGTGAATTTTATCTGAAAGATCATAAAGAACGGCATGACAAGGAAACATTGGTTGTGGGCAAAATAAGCAGACTTCCCCAACATCATGTGTTGGATTGACTTTTGATACACTGGTTGTGTACCAAGGGAGTTGTCGGCTAATTGTTTCAAGATGCCGATGTGCTTTATAAACAGCATGGTCATCATCTTGATTAATTGGTTTTGTATGTGGATTAATTATGTAAAGTTCATTAATTGGTTGAGTAGTTCTAAAGTTTGGGATTAGTGCTCCATATATTTTCGGAAATCCAGAAGGGTCCTCTAAAAAAAGCCTGGAAATATTAAGTTCTGCTAATCGCATATAGGCTTGTATCTGTATAATGTCTCCTTGAGATATGCTTCCTGCCTTATAGTCTATAATAATTATTAAATTTCTAACATGACAAACAAGGATTAAATCGATAGTTCCATTTACAAGTATCCCGGCTTGTGCTGGGCCATTTAATGGATAATATCCTTCGAGATATCGTTCTGGAAAGAATTCCCAATAGTCCTTGCGGATATCGAGACTCTGAAGTCCTAAGGCATCTATAATTAGTTGTACAAGTTTAGACCTAAATGTCTCATTGTTGTGTGTTAGCGTTTCTACTGCGGAATGGATTTTTTTGCCGAAATCCATTTGCGTTGTGTCTACCTTCTTTATTTTTTCTACAGATATCCCCCAAAATGCCCGTGCACAGGAAACCCATCGCAATGAAGAAGGATGTATCCCCTCTTGAATATCAGGCTTAGTTGGCGATTCGTATGCATGTGTCATCCTAACCATTGTGGACATACTATTCTCCAACTTCTTCTTCTGTGTAAGGGAACCCGCCAAGGATGTCGGCAAAACAAATTCTAAGCGCTTGAGAGATGGCCGTCTTTTTTAACATAAAAGTCGGCATTTGTTGCCAAGCGAATGTCGATCTTTGAACTTCTCGGAACAATGCTGTCCAGAAGAAGGTTTCTTTCCAATCCTTTCGATCAATTTTTACAAGTGCTCCAAGAGGAGCCCCTTCTCCAAATTCTTGGTATAAGTCATCTGGTTGGGAATGCGCATAGTGAACTATAATCCGAAGACTTGCCAGGAGCCCTGATTCTATTGCTCTTCGCAAATAGACATGATATCCAACATGTAATTTAACATCCTGGCCAGGAAGGAGGTAAAGCTCACGTTTGGCCAAGTCTAATCCCCAATCATCGGCCATTCCGATTAGCCATTGTAAGTCTTTATCAGTAATCTTATCTTTATCTGGATATCCTCCGCGTTTGCGGAGATATAGAATTTGTTCTTCTAAGTCTTTTAGACTATTTAGAAATCCAGGCCGTCTAATTATTCTTTTTTTGTCCAAAGATTCTAGCGTTGCGTGTATTTGATCAGGATCTTTAGGATCAATAACTTTAGATGCCATTCCCATTCCCCTCTCGTTTATTCAATGCAAGTTTTATCGCGGCTATTAGTGCTTGTATTGCTTCGGGGTTGTTGTTGATCGTATACTTTCCGCCTACTCTAAAAACCGGGAAGGTTAAGCCATCATGTAATCGACAGGTTTTTCTAAAGGTGGCTGGAGTAGCGACCGGAAAAGTAGCAGGATCAGTCTTGAGAACGGTCATGATCTCTTCTATTGTCATTAGCCTTCCGACAAATTCATTTATTTTCCAGACGTTTCCTCCTCGCCAGCATCGATCAATTAACCAGGCTTGTATCTCACGGATAAAGTAAAAGAGTGTTGCTTTGCTTCCATTGGGATTGAACCTGTAATAGAAATGCGGGCCTCTCCCATCAATTCGCCATCCAGTCAGCCGATGATGTTCTATCCCTATGTAATGGGCGGCTTCTTCTGTTGTTATCGGGATATCTAGATCGTTTGTGTAGTCTACCTGATGTTCTGTTCCCCGACGCAATGCCATCCACTTGGTCGTCATGGCTACTAACCTTCTCCTCTTTTGTATTTTTCTATGTCAAACATAGCACTGTACAGGATATATGTCAAGCCCTCCCGGTAATTATTTTGGTTGGGAGAGGAAGGGTGATTGGGGAGATGTAGGAATCGGGAAGATTGTGACTGTTTCCAAAGAGATGGGGATAGATGGGGGGATAGAGAGGAGGGAGGATGAGCGCAATCTCGTTTTTTCTTCCATTCTCTTCGATTTTCTCTCTTTTTCTTCAAACACAAGTCTTATCCCGGGGGGATGGGGCCCCGGAATTTCACCATCTTCCTCTCCCCATTCTCTATCCCCTTTCAAAGC
>Ga0194119_10002313_pt1 | contig 32583 bp, 17 predicted proteins | sample TA2MahC100mmetaG_FD_148620 | JGI IMG/M metagenome (GOLD analysis project Ga0194119, IMG submission 148620) | Freshwater microbial communities from Lake Tanganyika, Tanzania - TA2015018 Mahale Deep Cast 100m | ecosystem: Environmental > Aquatic > Freshwater > Lake | place: Tanzania: Lake...
TCCTGTTCCTTACCTAATGCAGTGCTTCCTTGCAGTAAGAAGTCAAGAGGAACTTCAGTTTCATTTGCAAGATAGTCATAAGCATCAGTCAGATTTGTCAGAGAAACTGTAAATCCACCAATATAATTTGCTCCACCAGTTGGAATGCTATAATCTTGACCATTTTGAAGAGTGTAAGATACATTTCCAATTGAGTTGAAAGTAACACCTTCTGCATTAACTCCCCAAACTCCAGAAGTAAGGTCTTGTTGAGTAAACCCTGATGTATACTTAACTGCAATTGGGGTTGTATCCCAATAAGCATCAGCAGTATCGCCTATTGATTTTCCTGAATAGATGTAAGTTGAATTGTATGCAAGATAATCTTTGTAATAAACATTCTGAGATGGTGAAATTTTAGTATCAACTGCCTTTGAAAGGTTTAAGAACTTTTCAAGCAGTGCTTGTGGAGTTCCTGATACATTACCAACTTTTTTGCTATCTACAACAACTACATGGAAGGCATCATTTCCACCACCTCTTTCTGTTACATAACCATTAGTTCTTGGTTTAGGGGCAACGCTTCTCCAAGAAAGTGTAGTAGAATCGCCCTTGGCAGTATCTAAAATATTTTGAGAATTATACCAGTCAGATACTGATTCTGTGGTTGTAATTGCTGATGGAGTACCAACATCAGGATCACCTGGCATGTGTAATCCCAATTCATCAGATGCTTTAAATGCATAAACTCCCTGTTCAGTGTACTCTCTTGCAGTTTCTGTTGCTCCACTTACAGAGGAAAGAACTTTAACTGCTATGTGAGAAGAAGATGGGAGTCCAGAAGTTATTCCAATACCTGTAATAATACCTTTAAGGTATCCAGATGCTGTGGCAGTAATTCCAACTCCAGCAATAACACCAGATAATGGTTGAGTTACACCATACCCAACTGCAAAATCAGTAATATCATTTACTTCAATAATTTGATCTGCAAAGTTGTCAATAACACATACTTTAAGACCTTCTGCCCAGTGCCCAGGGTTTTTTGCTGCCCAGTAGTATGAAGTTGGAGTTGATGCTTGGTATGCATCAAAGTTATTAACAGTTACTGCTGTTGATGCTATACCAACACCAGCATTTGAGTTTTTGAGGTATGAACCAGCACATCTAACAACCTTTAAACTTCCGCCATATGCAAGGAAGTTAGATGCTGAATACCATGACTCATAGTGATAACTATCTAAAGATGGTTTACCAAAAACAGTTACTAACTCATTTTCATTAGCAATAGTAACTACTTGATTGACTGGACCTTTTGCAAAAGGTGCTGCAATTCCTGCTGATAAAGATGTCGTATTTGTTACTCCACCTCTTGTTAAATCAACTTCTCTGACTTTGACCCCTGGAGATGCTAAGCTTAACGCCATTTTAACTCCTCTAAATGCTTCATTTTGATCTACAAGTATTTATAATTTGCGACTTTTTCATTGGGGAAACAATGCATGAACATTACCAATCTGGGTAGCACCACTCAATAGACATAAGGTTTTGTTTTCGTTTTTGAATAATTCTTTTTATAGTACATGATTTACATTCATAAGCATAGGATGATGCATACTTCCCCCTATCCTTTCTGGTTTGATAAAAATCATTTAGTAAATCTTTCTCCTTTCCACAACATCTACATTTTCTGGTAGAAAATAATAAATGGTCTAAGGTAAAAAGATTTTCTATATCCATTACCTGTATTCCCACATATAAGAGAATTCATGAGACCTATCTCCATATTCATCAAGGTGCCATAGGTCTCCATCTACATCAACTTCTGCTTTGTCTTCAAATCCTGTTAAAATAAATCCAAATGGTGACATGTCTTGTTCAATTTGATTCTTCTGTTCTTCATATAATCTTTTTCTAACATCTTGTTCAGTAAGTTCTTTGAAGTAATCTTGTGCCACTAACCATGCATAGATTACAAGACACATAGCCAAGTCATCATTACAACCTTCTTCTGCTTCAAAGGAGTTGTGTTTTTGGATAAAGGTAGTCAATTCACTGATGATTTCATAGTCATTAAAGATAAGTTTGTCTTCCTCAATCATAGTTTTAAGATTGAGGCAACCAACTTTCTTAACTGTCTTAGACATTTTAAGACCAAGTTGCGTTTTCTTACCAGAGAATCCTTGACCTACAATCTGTCCTGCTCTACCACGCATAGAACACATGAGTAAGTTTTGATACTCCAAGTCATATTGAATAATTGCTGCTACTTGGTCTCCAACATCATTGACTTCACAAAGTATAAATGCATTATTGTATGCCTTTGCTACATCCACAATTACACTTGGAAATAGCATAGGTTTGATTTCATTATTTCTATACTTACCTACAATATTGTGTGGAAATGTTGTAATGTCTACAACTACAAATGCAGAGTAGTCATTACCAACACCACGTGCCACATCAACAGTAATCAAGTAATCATGATGTTCTTGAGGTTCATAATAAACATCAAGACCTTTGCTTCTTTTGATGGGGTCATCATAAACTAAACTTTTGAGTTTGCTTGGTGCAATCAGAGTATCAACAGATCCTAAGAATTCGCACTCGAATTCTGTCTTGAACTGTTGTTCTGATGTATTTTCAATAGTTTGTTTCTTCCATAGATCATCTCTACCTGGGACCTCTGACCAATGAACATCAGTTGGAACATAAGAGTTTCTTTCACGTTCAGCATCATGCCACATCCTATAGAAGTGATTCATGCCATTTGGCGTAGAAACTATGATAACTTTCGTGCTTTGACCAGAAGAAATAGTAGGATAAACAGATGCAAAGAATTGGTCTGCAATATGGTTTGGAATGAATGCGAATTCATCAAGGAATATGATATTATAGGATCCACCTCTGACAGCAGATGCAGATGTAGAAGCTGCCAATATCTTTGACCCATTCTCCAACTCCATAGAACCTTTATTCCATGCCAAGATACCCTGCTGTAACCATTTTGGTAGGTTTTCGTATGCAGTTTGTAATCTTGACAACAAATCTCTTGCAGTAGATGCTTTGTTTGCAAGAATAGCAATATTTACATTATCATTAAAGATGGCATAATGTAGGAGATAAGACACAACAGTTGTAGATTTACCTGTCTGACGAGGCATCTTACAGATGTTGAATCTATGTTCATGGAAGTTTTTAACTAACTTTTCTTGGAAGTGATATGGTTTGAATAATTGCAAACCATGGTCCAAAGTTACAATCTGAACATAGTTCTTTAAAAAATATACAGGGTCATTTTTACATTTAACAAATTCAATAATTTGTTCTTGAGAAAATTCAATAGGTGTATTCGCTTTCTTAAGAAGAGGATTACCAAGATATATATTTTCGCTCATAAATTATCAACACTTCCACTTACGTAATGCTAAGGCTTTTCTTGTTGGACGACCTTTTTCATCTTTCATAGGACCAGGCATTCCTCCCATACGAGCACAGAATGACCTCTTACGTGGACCACCGCCAGGTTGGGGTGGTTTAAGATCACTTCCAGGATTTTCCCTTTCATAAGATTTTCTACCTATTTCATTAAGCCCACCAGATGGATTCTTGCCTGCCTTCTTTTGCCATGCAGCAACTTCTTTGATATCTTTCCATCCTTTGGAAGTTTTTACATTATGTTCTTTTCCTCCTGGACCAATATCTGCAATTTTAAATTCAATAGGTTTGTTTGTACTTATTTTTACTTTTTTTTTAGCTTCTGCAAGTTCCATAAACTGGGAGAAAGTTTTACAAGTATCTTCATTTGCAGGGACACAATTTGGAACCATTTTCTTACCTTTTTTCTTCATTCCAACTTGCTTATAACCAGTCCAACATGCTTCTGATACATCCTCATCACTTTGCATATATTCTGCTGCAGTATCAATAAAATCTGCTGCTCTAGTAATCTTTGACTGAACCCATGCAGGAATCTGTTGGTCACCTTTTTTAATTCTACTTCTTAAGATATTGACTGCTCTCTCAATTTGGTCAAATTCAACCCTTGCCATGTATCCTTCTTCATCCTTCTTCTTACCACTTGCGATCTCTTTGTGGTCTTCATGAATCTTTGATTCATTTGTAGGATGAATTTTAGCAATAGAGTATCTGTCCCACATGGTTGGACCATAAGAACACTCTGCTCTGGTTTCATTCTTTCTGCAGAGGAGACAGTACTTAGTATCTGTTTCGTATTGTTGTTCTACACTAACTTCTTCAGACTTGTTTCCCCAATTTGCAGCACCTGCTTTTCTACACTTAACAAGTGCTCCAGATCCATAGGCACTTGGCCAAACTTTGAACCTTGCTTTTACTTTATGGTAACAGGCATCTTTCTTACCACTACCCTTACCTTTTTTATCTTCTTCTGACATGAATTCTTCTTTTTTCATTTTTTTAGTTGGAGAATCTGTTGAAACATAAGTTGGTTTTGCTGCACCTGTCTTCTGTTGTTGTCCAGGATCCTGTTCTCTCTTTCTTCTTACTGCTGATCTAATTTCACTTTTAGACATACTTTTTAATTTTGAACTTGAAAAACATTTTGGTGTTTTTGTTTCTCCTGGTTCATTAGCACAAGGAGATCCATCGGATTGAACCCACCCTGGTTTTTTCTTACCAGTTTTAGTTACACCACTGGAACTTTGAAACCACTGATGTAAATTTCCTTCTTTCATTTATGATAATTATTCTTCTGTATTATTTAGAAGACCTTGTTTTATAAGTTTAGAAAGTTCTGCTGTGGAACCAACAAATAAAGAGTTATTGACTGTTGTTGGACCTTTTTGTGGTGCTTCAAGGTCTTTCATTTTCTTTTGCAAATCAATCAACTTATCTGTGGTATCTGCAACAGATTTGATTAATTGACCTGCAACTTCAAATGCTCTTGGGTGTCCTGACTCTTGAGCAATCTCTAATATACCATCAACTGCTTCTTGACCTTTGGAGATTAAACTATACAGTTGTCCTCTACTGTATTCATAATCTTTTTGTGGATCATTTACTTCTTCTATTTTTTTCAAATCAATATCACTTTTAGATATAGGAACAATAGTTGTTTCTATATCTAATGATTTTTCTATCTGTGAAAAATTATTATCCATATATTATATATCTACATCAGTTCCCTGACTGCTACTATATTCTTTAAAATCTTGGAAATCTATAATCTCTTCGTTGAATCCAAAGTCATCGCCAAATGGAATGAGTGGGTCATCTAAAGAATCAATATTGCCATCTTCATTATAATCTTCAAGTGCTTTAGGTGTTGCAGTGTATCTGACTTCTCTTCTTGCACTCAATAATGCATCAGTTGCATAATCAACTTGAACCTTTTTAATAAGTCCTTGACTATTAGATGGAATTTCACTAAACAGATGTGTTTTTGCAGTAAAACTTAAAGTATAAATCAGAATCCTTCTTGTAGTGTAATCACCTTCATAGTCATCTCTAAATCCAACTCTATTCAGGACAACAGGAATATCTCTGGACTCATTAATTTCAGGAACTAATCTTACAGTAACATTAAATGCTGGTTGAAAGAATGGAAGGATTTGCTCTACAATTTGAAGAACATCATCTTGAAGTTTTGCCATAATATTGAGTTCAAATCCAATATTGTATGGGGTTGGATTATAAACTTTTGTAGGAGTTCCATCATCTTTTCTTGGAGAAGAAAATGTCTGTATGACTGATGATTTTCTTTGAGAATCATAATCAATAGACGTCATTTCAAATGACATTCTGGGAAGCGTAATAGCAACCTTTCTATCACCTGCAGGTTGCTGATTAACTCTTGCCAAAAACTTTTGTGTTGGACCATAAGCAAGGGGAACTTTCAATACAGAAATAGGTTCTCCTGCATCATTAAAATGTCTGATTTGGATATTATTGAATAATGTGCCAAATGCAGTTACAGTTTTCTGTATTGACTTATGATAAAAATAATGCCCAAACATAATTATTTTTGTTTATTTTATATTTATTAAATTTACTCAGATATTTTAGAAAAACTAACGTTTCTTCTTGGATATTTTAATGTAGATGAGCTTCTTGTATTAAATCTATCTCTTGGTTGAGTTATTACAGAACCATATGGATCTAAAGTGAAAGATTTTATAGACTCTGGAATTAATCTTTCTTCTTTATAAACTAAAAGTCTATTTGGAGATCCTTGAGTATTTCTGTAAGGTGAAGTGTTAATCCCAACTCCTTGATAAACTGCTGGTTGAGAATTTTCTGTCAAATATTTCAAAACAAATGAATTATTAATTCTTGGATATTGCTCTGCTAAACATGCTATAGCACCAGCAACTTGAGGACTAGCCATGCTGGTTCCTGAAATAGATCCTATCCTAAAAGAAGCATTTCTGGGATCATTTGCTAATGTAATACTAAATTCAGATGCTGCTGATGAATTATAAACTGATGAAATTATATTAGATCCAGGTGCATATACATTAACTCTTGGTCCACAATTACTAAAATCTGATTTTTGTTCTAAATCTGGATCAGTTCCCAGTGATCCTACACAAATTACATTATTAGCAGCCCCTGGAGAGCTTCCTTGAGAATGATAAATTATAGAACCTCCGGTTGTTGTAACACTATTATTATAATCAGTTCCTCCAGGAACATCAATTTTCCAACGACTGTTTCCTGCTGCCCCAATAACTACCACACCATCATTTATGGCATCTTGAATATCTGCATCCAAAGCTGGATATCTTTGAGGAGTATTAAGGAGAGATGTTCCTGTTGGAACTGGAACTCCATTTGCTTCTAATGTTGTCTTTCTTTGAGGATTAGTTCCAGTAACAGTTTTAGTCACTCCTCTATAAGTTACAGAGGAAATGCTACTTAAATTAATAGGAGTTGTTATCATATATCCCCAACTGTGATTAGTAATTGTTGGATTTCTTCTTCCTGTTGTGGCATTAATTGGTTTATTTTTATGAAAATAACGCAAGTAATCAAAAATATATAAAGGCCAATCAGTTGTTGTAATTTGACCAGCAGCTGGAGCTCCTGAAACTGCCCCAGCATAATCAAATTCCATATTGTAAATATTTGCATCTCCTGCCCAACCTTGTGTGTTTCCTGCTACAGTTCCTGCAACATGAGTTCCATGATTGGAAGATACATTTGCATAGCTGTAAGAACCACTACTTGTATAACCTAGTGCAGAACTGTATTGGAACCAATTAAATTGATTGACTCTAGTTCCTCCAGTACCATCAACATTTACAGCAAACTCTGGATGAAGGGGATTAATGTGAGAATCTACAATGACTACATCTACATTTTTTCCAGAACTTGTAGTTTTTATAGTTGCAAATGATGTGCTAGATCCTCCAGTAGGAACAGGAAATGCCCATTTATTAATACTTAATGGTTGTCCAAGTGCTCCAATACATCTACGCAATCCCCAATTTTTTTCAGTGCTCGTAATTGTAGAACTTTTTTGAAAAGTTGCAGATTGAGTTCGATATGGAGTAGGTACTAATCCAAGTTCTGATGGAAGAAGTTCTACTGCAAGAACTCTTCTATCCTTTCTCAAAGTTTCTGCTTCTTCGTCAGTCAATAAGTAATGTGTATTTCTACTAATAGGTCTTTTATTAACACATGCAATTTCTCTTTCTGGAACTCTATGAGGAAAACAATTTCCCTGTGTTTCCATTTCATCATAAAAAGAATCTAAATCATCATAATTTTTTAATGTGACTACGTATTCTTTTTCCATATCAGGATTCTAATTGAACTGCAGTTAATGTAACTGTTATTGCAGCAGAAGCTCCAGATCTATTAACGACTTTTGCATAAATGCTTGTACTGGGAGGAACATCATTATTCCATCCAATAGTTGCTGGAGTAAGTAATACAGTTGCTGCTCCAGTGGTGATAATTTCAGCAATTACTCCAGACCCTGGTAATGGATCAACTTGCTCACCTCTTGTAGCATCTGCAGTTCTTGCAGCATTAGAAACATATAAAGTAATCCATGCTGCATGACTTGTTGCAATTTTTGATAACAAGTAACTCTTGAAACCAGTTAATGTAATATTTGCAGAAGCAGCATTTGCTATAGAAGCTGTTGTTCCAGTTATTGTAGTTCTTGCAAGAGTTCCTGCAGAACCTGATGTACCTTGTGGTCCTCTTGATCCTTGTGGTCCCCCTGAACCAGATAATCCTTGTGCACCTTGAGGTCCTCGTGCACCTTGAGGACCTACTAAACCTTTTGATCCTGGAAGTCCTGCTGCACCTTGTAGTCCTTGTGCTCCTTGAGGTCCTCTTGCACCTTGTGCACCTTGAGGTCCTCGTGCACCTTGAGCACCTTGTGGCCCTATTCTACCTTGAGGTCCAATAGCACCTTGTGGTCCTCTTGATCCTTGTGGTCCTCTTGATCCTTGTGGTCCTCTTGATCCTTGTGGTCCTATTCTACCTTGAGGTCCAATAGCCATGACTTCTACTAAATTCCTTTACCTCTATTTATTTAATTTAAATCTCCCCAAAAGGATTGACTTCTGTAAAATCTACAATATCATCATATTCATCTTGAATATCATCAGATGAGTCATAAGTTTCTGCTGCATCATATTGTGGTGCCCTTGAGACAACATAGATTGCACTTGATGCAGCACCAACAATTACATCTCCAACAGAAAAATTAGTTCCAAAACCAGTAACTTTAAGTTGTTTAGTTTCAGCATCCCAATCTGTAACTCTTCCTGATGCACCTGAAACTGTGCTTGTGACTATTTCATTAAACAGGAAGTTGCCAGTAGATACAGAACTTCCTGCAGAGATAGTAATGGTTGGAGTTTGTGTATATCCATAACCTGCATTTACAATTCTAATAGTGGAAATGCCTCCAGTGCCATTTAAAAATGCTTTGGCAATAGCAGTAGTTCCTCCAGATACAGGACCAGATATTGTTACAACAGGTTCAGTAACATATCCTTGACCAATATTAGAAAGAAAAATTGGACCAATACTTCCTGTTGTTGCTATACCAACTGTTGCACTTGCATTGTATCCACCACCTCCAACAATAGAAACTATTGGCGTGCTGTTTGGATTGTATCCATATCCAGGATCTTCTATGTATATCGTACCTAAACTTTGAGATGAAAGTAAAGCAGTTCTACTTGTCATCACACCAACAAATCTTGCCTTTTTTCCAGAAAGGGGTGCAGAAATATTAACAGTTGGTACTGAAGAATATCTATATCCACCATTAATAACAGTTATTTTCTGAATGGCACCTGATACAAGAGATGTATTTGCTGTTGCAGTTACTCCTATTCCAGAAAGTTGAAGTGTTGCATCATAGGTTCTTACTGAATCAATTTCAGGCAAACTTGTTGCGATCTCTTCATCTTCAAGTTCATAAAGTTCACATCTTAACTCATAGACATAATTCTTCTGAAGTTGGTAAAATGGTTTTCTATTTTCAACATATTTGATTTCCATAAAGCTATCACTTAATGGAATATAAATTAAATCACCTTCATTTGGTCGTAATGCATTTTTTACATTACTAATACCCTTCATCAGTTCACCAACATAAGTTTCAAATCGCTCTTTTGAAATGATGAGGTTCATTTCATCAGTAATTTTAACCCCAAACTTACTCATTAAAATGCTGTTAGGGTCAAATCCTTCATAATTGACCAGATATGCTTCAATAGGAAAAGCAGAAGTAAATTTTGAATACAGGACTTCTTTTATGACTTTTCCTTCAGTAATATATTGTCGTGGCATATAATAAACTTCTATGCCATACATTTTCAACTGTTCATTAATTAAATCCTGAACAAGACTTTGTTCCCCTGATGTGCCTTGTATGAAAAATGGATTTAACATATTATCCTATAAGATCAAATGGAGCAGTTTCAAACTCACTAATCATTCTCATTCTAATATCTTCTAATTCTTTGACAGCATCATCATAGATTTGACGTCCATTCAGTTCTACACCACCAGGAAGTTTAACTCCTTGGAATTTAATTAAGTTCTGTCCCCACTGCTTTTTAAGGGATGCTGTAAAATACAGTTTTAAGAAATAATCATTATAGACTTTGGAATAATTTGCTGGGTCTAAGATTCTGTAACACTCCATAATAAGATAATTTCCTGCCACAATGCTATCCCAACTCATATCAATATACAGTCTATTTTGTCTCTTATTAAATCTAATTTGTCTTTGTGGGTTTACAATCCAATCAATATCTTCCAAGTATCTTTTGGTAACATAATAGTTTACAAGTTCAGTGGAATTAAACCAGTAAATATCATTCAAGAATAACTGGTAATTAACATTAAACAAGTTTGACGTAATAGTTCTGTTGTCAAGTTTAAATACTCTTTCTACTCCAATAACAGCATCAGGAATTGGAATGTAGTTTGAGTTTTCTTCCCAACTATAAGTTCCTAGAGGTCCAGTTGCAGTGGTGGTAACTATGCCTGCAGTTTTTGCTCCACCACGTGCTCTACCCCTATCAATATCATCTTGAGTAAACTTATACTTCAAGAACATTTTTTCTACACCATCAAAATGCCTTTCATTAAAATACTGTAGAGCATCATCTAATCTATCATCTATCTGTTCTTCTGAAACATTAATTTCTAGAACAGGAGCACCAAGTTGCCTTAAAGCATAATTAATTAATTCTTGTCTTGATGCTGGTTTTGCCATTATTTTATACTTTTTAAGTATTTAGAAACCTTTAACCAAGTTTGCTACAACTTCCTCTTGCTTCATGTACAACTTCACATAACATTTGCAAAGATTTCTCATTAAATCAATATTAGTACAAGTATCAAGTTCTCTTGAAATCTTTTCATATTCAAATAATTTTGAAATAGTCTCAAGTTCTAATTTTTCAGGGTCCATTTAAAATGCTCCTCAATAATCCTTTAATTTCTTCTATGGATTGTTTCAAATCATCAACATCATCTATCAAGGTATCCATGACCTGTTTGTCATTCATCCTTTTGTTTTTAGAAGAAATATAATTCTGCATTCCCTGAATGTCTGTATTAATGATTGCATTTGTTTTCAAATCTCTAATAATATTTGTGTGACCTTCAACTTTAGCATACTTATTCATTATTTTAATGCAATCACTCTCAAGTTTTCAATAATTGGTGTTACTGCTTGATTGATACTTGAGCACACAATCTTAATTGCAAATCCTGTGAAATCTTCCAAGTCGTTCATAGTATATTCATATTCCAAATATTGATTTACTAAACTTGATGGCACAAGTTTATCAGACAGTCCATTATTATAAGCTTGATTTTTTATGTTTCCATTTACATCTAAATTAGTGTATCCTGGGAACAAACTCCAAACTTGGTCTTCGTCTGGAGAATCATTTCTAAATGTTTTGTAAAGAACTCTAATGTCACAGTCTGCTGGTCTATAAGCATCCAGAAGAACTTTCAGGGCATTTGCACTTTGCAGTAAATCAACTCTATTAGTAATGTGGATGAATGTGTGTGGGTCATCCACATTTGAATTAACTCTGTTATCAGTAGTATAAGCAACCCCAACAATTGGTTGAGTAATTCTATTATTATTAATGGTTAAGAAAGATTTTTCAACATTAATAATTGGTGATACATTAGAATCAGTAGTTCCTAAATTAAAGTCTAATGTGAGAGATTTGTTTCCTGGGAATTGAGTTGCATTTAAGAATTGATTTTCATTTTCTTCTGATGCAACCAATCTAATATTATTGAATATGTTTGTGTTTGATATTGAAAGTGAAGAATAACCTTGGTCAGCAAATGGAGATTCATTTCCATCAACACTTTGTCCAGAAATAGACCTTAATGATGCAGCACAAGTTGTACCATTAAAGACTGAAACAAATTCTGAACTTATGCCTACTGTATTGTACAACTTGTTTTTAGTTGCATATACAGAGTCTCCACCTCCAAATTTAGATGATGTGAATGATTTGCCCACACCAATATAGTATGAATCTACAGTAACTGGATGAGAATTTGAAATTGTATGAGTAGTATTGATTCCAATCAGAGATACTCCATTAAACTCATACTTGTAAACTAAAGATGTGGTGGTTGAATGGTTTATGACTGGAGAGTTTTGTATGCCTCTTGTAATGACTGAAAGTTGTCCAGCAACAGAAGCATCTTCATACTTAATAATCTCACCATCAATTGAAATATATCCAGGATTTGCTGATGAAACTGATTGGCCTTCAAAGGTGGTAAAGTTTGAATTACTTGTTACAGAAATAGTTCCAGTTTCTGTTATACCATATCCAGCAGTTAATGTTGTTGGGGTAACATCTGTTGAAACACCTTCAATCTTCACAACATTACTTGCAGAATTCATTCCATGATTTGGATGAATAATTTGCATAAAATATCCATTATTTGGAGCATCTGAACCAACTCCAACTACAATTGGATTTGTTGGGAGAAGATTTTCAGAATCTTCAACTTCTACTTTAGAATTATAAAATCTTGCAGTTCCTCCTGTTGTAGAGAATTTGCATTTGTTAAGAGTAAATTTAAGGTCATCAGTTTGAACTGCAGTCCAAGTAGTTGCATTTTGTGAGATAAACAGAGAACCTAAAGATGGTTGTGAGTTAATAATAACTTTTTGTACTTCTGGTAATTTGGCAGTAGAAATTTCAACTTCTCCAAGCCTTGAAATCCATACATTATAATCAAATGAATCTGACAGAAGAACAATTGCATATTCTTTTCCACCTTCCAATCTTGTAAGATTGTCAAATCTAAAAGTAGTCGCTTTGCTTGCATCTGAACTTGTTGTAATTCCAGATGGATTTAAAACTTTTTCAAGACCTTCAATTATTTTGTCTGGTCCTCCAGGAATGCCATTAATAACTTCTCTAATTTGAAGTGTAACAGGAAGATTAGAATCTTTGCTTGCAAAGAAAACATCTACTGAAGATGGAACAATACCATTCTGATCACTTACTATAAATGACTGTGCTAATGGGTCATAATAATTGATAGTAGTTGTTTTAATTTCAGTTCCAGATGAAGTAAAGACAGCTTCCGCAGAACTTACAAACTCTCCTGGAACACCTAATGAGGTTGATTGAGTTACCTTGACAGGAGTGCTGCCAGTCTTAAACTTTAAGTTAGATTTAGTTGTTTCTGGAATAAAAATGCTTCCAATTAATGTTCCGTTATTGTCTGCAATTAATTGATTTTGAGATACAGTAGCAATTGATTTACTTGTTTCTCCATACAACTTACAACCTTTAATAAGGTTGCCATAAAACTTGGATGTATTTGCAATCTGAAGTGATGATGTATCTACATTTAATAATGTTGATTGAGGTCCATAAACTGTTGCTATTCCTGAAGAAGTGCTATATGGATTTGTTGTAAAAACTGATTCTGGTGAATTGTATGTACCTGATTTATGATTTGGAGTACAAAGTCTAAAAGTACAAATCTTTTGATTATTATTACTAATAGAATTTGTATAAGCAGTTACAGTTTCTCCTACTTGGAATGAACCAGTTACGTCACTTACCTGAAGAAGTTTAGGGAAAACATAAGTAAATCCATCAATATTAGAACTTATTTCTTTAGAGTCAAATAAAAGTTTGAACTTTGAATTTGGTTTTAATCTTGTGGCAACAAACTCAATATTTCTTGATCTAATATATTCTATTGGTTTTGTGCTAACTCTACTCTCAGTCCAGGAACCTCTTCCACTTGCAATTCTTATTGATTGTGAAATTTTAGTGGTCCAAGTATCTGAACTTGGATTTAATGTCAAAAGTCCAGTCCAAGTCACAACTTGATATGGATTAATGTTTGAGATTCTACTTGCAAATGGTTGTTTAGTATGCTCTGCTTCAGTATAAGATAATGTTAAACTATTACCAGTTAATTTTAAGTTGCTTGAATTAGTTTCACTTAATTTAATTTCTGAAATAGTTTTTTGACTGTTATCAGAGTATAAAGAAAGATTGACAAGATTTTTTGCTGTTGGTGAAGATACTGAATTGTCTTGTACTTCAGCTCTGTAAATTAAAGACTCAGTATTTGAGAAATCATAAGAACTAAAATTATCTACAAAGAACCCTGACTTAAATCTGTTAAATCCATCTGCATCTTCTATAAGAAGATTTTTAGTGGTAGATTCTAATAATGAAAGACTTGTATAATATTCTAATGATTCTACTCTATTTTCAATATCTCTCAAATCTGACATAGTATATCTTCTATTGTCAGTTAATTGGATAACAATATCTGTGTTTATATCATAAACATATGGAATTGCAATAATAGTTGCTACATCTAATACTTCTTTAGAAATAGTTGGTAGTTTAGGATTTTCTGATGATGCACCTAATACTAATTCAAATTCTCCAACAGAGGATAAAGTTAATTTATCATATCTTGCCAAATAGAAAGAATAGTCAAATACAAAATCTTCATTAGAAGATAAAATTTGAGTTGCATTTGAACCAGAACCAGAAAAATCTCTGGATGCAAATTCAAATGGACTAATAGTGCTTGCTGTATTATAATCAGACACTCTTGGTCTTACATCAATAGTATCTAAATTCCTTACTTGATTGAAAGTAGCAATTTTATTTTTATTGACAGATGATGGATAACTATTAACTGTAATAACATCTCCATTATCAGTTGATTCAAAGGAGAATCTATCAAAATAAACGTTAATTCTATGTGATGGTTCTTTGGAAGAATTTTTTCTTACAATTCTGCCAAAATCATAGAATTGTTTTCTCTGTCCATTATCAAGAATAAAATCATTAGTAATGTTAGTTGAACCTACATTTACTGTAGATACAGTTGCTGAATATCCACTTTCTTTAAAAGAAACCACTTCAGAGGCAGAGAATACCTTTTGATTCTTGTAGATTACATAAATTTCACTAGAGGTTTTATTTTCTGCATAGATTGCAACTGCACCAGAATCTTGACCAATAAGAACTTCTCCTAAAATTAAATCAAAAGTATTTCCATTTGGTCCAGTAATACCAGTTAATGAAATCCAAGGTGGGGTAGGAGTTTCTGTTTCAGTAGATTCAAAAACTCCTTGAACTTCAAGAACATCTGCATAATTTAATGATATTTCAGCATCCTCTACTCTTGTTCCATAAATTGACGTTGAGGTAAGTCCTGCATTTGGAGGAGTTGAATATTTGGTTTTAGAAATTACCACAGAAGAACATCTGTTTAACTTTTTGAACTTATTAGTTACATTAGATTTAATTTGAGTGGTAATGACAGAACAAGGACCTGCAGTAGAACTTAAATTAGTAAATTCAGCATCTTTATTGCCATTAGATCTTGTGAAAGTTGCATTAGAAAGATTTTCTAATGTTCCATTAGCATTAACTACAACATATCTTTCTTCGTCAAAAGATGCATATACATAATCTCCTACTAATGTTGGAAGAGTTAATGTGGTAGAAGATTTAGATACTCCAGTGTATTGTTTTTTAATATAAACATTTGAGTTTAAGGTGCTTACATTTGAAATATTGTTGTGATTTAATTTTGTGTATAAAGATGATGATTCAGAGTTTGCAACTATTTGTGGTTTAATTACTTTTAAATCTGATATTTGATAGAATGTTGTACCTGAACCAATATTTCCAGTACAAACATTTCCAACTGTAGATTCTCCTACAACAGCAATTTGATTGTTAGAACCTTCTATAGAAGTAATTCTAACATAAACTGAAGATGTTAATCCTGCTCTACTGAAAGATAAGACATCATTTACTTTTAATGTTGATGCAAATGAACCTCCATTATTGCTGGTGATAGTTCCTATACCAGAATCAATTTGAGCAGTAAACTGTCCATTAATTGAAGTTTGTTTGGATAACAAAGTATCAGCAACAAATTCAACACTTTGATTATAAATTGATTTTACATCATCAATTGAATAGTCTCTAACTGTAGAAATAGTTGGAGAAAATTCTATGCCATCTACTATTAAAGTTTCTCCAACAGAGAATTTTCCAGATACTTGATATAATTTTACAGAAACTCCACTGACGTCTTTTGCGTATCCAAAGGCACCACTATTCTTTCCTTTTACATATGAACCTACTGCTAATTCTGCAATAGAACCACTTAAAGTCAGGTTAGTATATGTCTGAATGTCAAACAAGTACAAGTTTGCCTGACTTGAAGGACTTTCAAAAGAAGTATTGTGAGATTCAAAATCATATACTCTTGCAAATCCTACAGTTGTTCCAGTTGCTACTTGATTAGTCAGTCTTTGGTCCAACAGAGAAACTGAAAATGTAGTAGTCAATCCAAGATTTGGGGAACCATTTACATTATTGACTCTAATCAAATCTCCACCACAAAAAGATGCAGATGAAGATTCTACTGATTTTGTAGTTCTTGGTTTTGGATAATCTATTAAAACGTTACTTGTGGGAATTTCATATCCTTTTACATATGCTTTTCCTGGAGAAACTTTTAACAATCCTAAATCAATTGAAGGTACAGAACCATCTAGAGTTCTTTGAGTTTCTGTATAAAGACCACCATTTCCAAGATTATCATTTAATGATTCTAAAGATTGTACATCAGAAGGATTTACATAATAATTTCCAGATTCATCATAAGTTCTTCTAGCTAAAATTTCATTAATAAAAGAATACTTATCATCTTTTTTAATTGATGTTACTAAACCATTAGTGACTCTAAACAGTTCTATAAAGTTATCATCACTAAAGTCATCTATTGACTTTTTAGATAAGTTTAAAGTAATTTTTAATCTATCTGCACCAGGAGCAGCATAGTTTGAAAATCCTTGAGCATTATCATTTAAAGATGAGTCTTCATCAGAATCTATAATATCTTCTACAATCTCTAAACCAACTCTATATGAAGGCGTATTTGTATATTGGTCTAATATAATAGTTGAAGCATCAACACCAATAAAATACCCTCTAACAAAATAAACACCTTCTGTTAGATTTGCTGCAGACCCTACAGAAGTTGCTTTTCTATTAGTTAAAGATATAACTCTTGCAAATTCAGAATTAGTGAAGATATAAGAATCTCCAACAGGAATATCTGATAATGTTATTAATTCTTCCCCATCATCAAATACTTCTTTAACAAAAGACTGGTCATCTGAACTATCAGATGATGAAATGTATTTTACATACAAAGTTGTATTTGCACGTTCAGAATCTTCTGAAGATAAAACTTTAACTACCTTTGCTGAAATGCCAGTTACTTTTCCTTTTATTGTTACACCAATTAAACTTTCATAATATGCTTCTACATTAATGCCCTTATAAGTATTTTCAATTTCTACGCAAGTAACGTTGCCATCATAGTTTGATGCCCCAGGAATTACTACTCCACCATTTGTATAAAAAGCAGTGCCAAATTTTTCAATTTGATTTTGTAAAATTGATTGTAAGGTAGTTAATTCTCTTGATTGTACAGTAGTTCCTGGTTTAAATAAAACCTTATAGTAGTTTTTGTCCTCACTGAAGTCATCAAAATAAGGACTTTTATTTAAATTTGTGCTTTGGGGCATTTTAGAACTCTATAATAATTTTAATATCTTCTCTTTGTTGAGACTGTCTTGACACAGAAACTCTGTTATCAACATATACAATCTCACCACTCTTTGTATTTATATCTGGATTTGCAAGTCCCTCTGAAAAAGTTTGTCCCAAAAAGGTGTCTCCCAACTGAGCACCTGAAAAACTCACTACATTATAATTATTTCCATTTATTGTAATTGCACTTGCATCAAAATTGGAATAAGAATACTTTGAAGTTGTTGTTAACCCAACTCCACCAGTTAAGTATCTATCAAAAGTTTTTGTAATATTTTCAGAAGAATAAGTATCAATATAATATTCTATTGGTTTAGTGTACTTAATTACAGTAGAAGAACCAATAGATACTGCACTTACTAAACTTGCAGTTGAATTTGTTTGAGATTGTGTAATTACAGAATCTTCTGGTTCTGTAGATGCTGATGTACCATCTACTAAGATTCCATAAACTCCAGTTCCTGTTGTTGCAGTGAATGCAGTAGTGCTTCCAAATTGAGTAATATCTTTAATTATCCCAACTCTTGCAAACTGGTTACCCTCTATAAAGTCTGGGTTTGTTATAGTATTCTCAATTCTTGAATAAATTAAAACTCTGTTTGTTCCAAGCTCTGCATAAACATTTTTACCATGACCACCAGCAGGAGGAATAATAACATTAAATACTGCTTTTGTTCCTTGGGCACTTACTACAGAATCTAAATCTAAAGTTGCAAAAGAATATCCAGACCCTCCATTAGTAACAGTAACCTTTATGGGGTTTCCTTGTTCGTTAAAAGTTACTGATGCTAATCCTCCAGAACCATCTCCAAGAATAGGAATATCATTTATAATATTAGAAGTTGATGGAATTAAATATGGTTGAGAATCTTCAACTAAAATTGTTTCAATTTTACCATTTTCTGCTGCTTCTCTGATTCTATAAATTTCAGAATTTTCTTGTTGAGTTGCTGTAGTCCAATTATTTGGAACTGAAATATAATTTGTAGAATCAATTTTTAAGGCATCTGAAGCAGAAATAGTGTACAAATATTTCCAAGTATATCCATCATTTTCTGTTTCTGGAGATTCTGATGTGTGGACAGGTTCATTTATTGAAATAACTCCTTTATTTTGATTTGAAGGAGCAGCACCATTATTAATACAAATATAAACTCTATAATCTCTGTTTATTACATAAAATCTACTGTCATATAATCTTGTAGAATTTGTGATTGGAGTCAAATTGTATCTGCTATAATCATGTCTATACATGTCATACTTCAACCCAGAAGTCCACTGAACTTTTGGAATAACTCTAATTGTATCTGATGTTGTTATTTTTTTAACACCAAGAATTGTATTCCTGTGCTCATTTAAATAATTTAAATTGTCTACAGGGTCTGGAGTATTGCTGTTCCAGTCTGAAAAATAATCACTATAATTTGATAATCCTATAAAACAATAATAGTTACCATTCTCAACAGAGTCAATAAAATTAGTACATGTTCTGATTTTTAAATTATCAGTTATTATAGCTGGCATTTTTTATGGACACTTTTATGTTATTTATTAAGATTTTCTCCAGATAGAAATTGTAGAAGTATTTGTTCCTGCTGGAGAATCTGAAGTGTAATAAGTTTTGCCTATACCAATAAAACTTGCACCTATAGAAGTTACAGTAACTCCTACTCCAGTATAATCAGATTCTACATAATCACCAATAGTGATTAATGTTCCAATTCCTACAGTGGTGTCAATTCCAACTACATTAGTATTGACTCCAACAAAAGTTCCAGTTGTTGTTCCAATACCCACAAAATGATTGTATGTAGACCTCTGAGAATACCTTGATTTGTTTACATATTCTCCAGATATGATAATATCTTGTTTTTGAGGTGTCCAAGAAATAGATCTAATTTGAGATGAACTTTCTGATAAACCTAATTTATTATATAATTCTGTTTCTACAGAATCAGAAGTTAAAATTTTCTTAACTGTTCTTGTTTGCTGTCTTTGGGGAGACTTATTTAATAAATCTTTGCGTATTTGTAAAAGATCTCCTGGTTCTACTGGAGGATCTATATTAACAAATTCAGTATCATTATAATATCCTTTATAAAAATAAACTTTAATAATGCTTCCTAGTGTAGGAGCTTCTTTAAAGACTACTTGAGTTCCTGACGTGAATGTATAAGATTCATTAGGAATTTGTAAAACATCATTGATGAAAATTAATAAATTATATGCTAAGTTTATTTCAGATCCATCTATTGTTTCTAAACTTATTGGTTGAATTTCACCATTTACAGTTTCATATAAAGTAAATATTTTTCTTCTTCCACTTACATAAGGAGTAAAATCATTTAACTTTTGTAATATACCAATATTCCAAGCAGCAAATTTATCCTTTTCAACTTCATTTATGGTTATCTGTAAAGGAACATATCCTGGACCAGTAACCACACCAACAGGAGTTAAAACTTCTCCAACAGTATATCCATACCCAGGATTAGTAAATTTAAAGTTTGTTACTGTCCCAAATGAGTTGACCTCAAGAGAAACAGAAGCTCCTATGCCTAAAGTAGATCCAGTTACAGGAATATTTTCATATCCAAATGGTGGGTCAATTACTACAGTTGGAGCAACACCTCCAGTATAGGTGCCAACTTGACTAAAACTTACTCCAATAACATTTCCATCTTGAACTATTGCAGTTGCTTCTCCTGTGGTTCTTATTCCTGAAGAAGTTTCAAAATGAATGTTGTAAACTCTATCAGATCTATATCCAGATCCAGATACTCCTATAACAATATTATCTGAATTTATTTCTTGTTCTGGAAGAACTCCACCAATAAAAAGTTCTGCTGGAACCATAGGTTGGTAATTAGTTCCATAGCTTAATCCATATCCAACTATCATTCCTCCTCTTGGAAGTCCTCCAACATTTACATCATAAGGTTTTGTGGTGCCAAACCCAGATTCATATTCACCCCTACTTCCTATAAATGAAATGCTTGTGATTCCAGATATAGAGTCTTCTTCATATACAAAAGCTTCTTCAGATTCTGGATATTGGAATATATTATTGACTAACACTATTCCATTATCTGATTTAATTCCTACAGTATTAATTCCTGCTACTTTTAATGTGAAAGATGAACTAATTCCATTAAATTGCTCAGAAACATCATCAAATACTGCATTACCAAAATAATTTGATCTTAAGAAAGCTCTTCCTTGAAATTTAGTTTCTTCATTTGGAATAATTTGAACCAGTTGTACATTTGATACTGGATTTGCAAGATCAACAGAATCTACAAACTGAATTTTCTGATTGTTTATAGCATTTAAATAACTATTGGCAAAACTAAAGTTATTTTCTGAATTTTTAATTATAAAATAATTGTTATCTGATGTTAACTGATCTGGAGGTCTTGATGCAAAAAGTTTAACTTGAGAACCTGTTTTAAAATTGTTGGTAAAGTAGTCAAAAGAATATGATGATATTCCTGTATTAGAATAGTTAAAGTTTTCTGGTAAAATTAAAATTGAATATATTTTTCCTTCTAAAGGAGCACTTGTAAAGTAAATTATGTCTTTATCAATAGTATAATTACCCTCCATTACATAAGCAACAGTTGCTTGAGATATAGAAGTATTATCTGTTCCCAAATAGTTCAAGTCTTCTAATAACGTAATATCATATCCAGATGGAGATGTTTTTAATCCATAGTCTAATGTTAAAACTCTAAAAAGACCGTCATTAATTTTTAATACTGAAGTTGGTGATATATTTCTTAAAGATGAAACTCTAATTTTTGCTGAGTTGAATACAGTTTGTATTCCAACAGTAGAACCAATTGAAAGTGGAGATTGAATTACGTTATCAATAGTGATTAAACATTTTGAATTTTGTTTTTCTACTTCAAAGTAATGCTCAGTCCCTACTCCAACAGATGTTATATTGACATAGGAATTTGATAGTGCCAAAGAGGATGCAAGTGCAACTCTTATGGTGTCCTTATCAACTACTATAGGATATACAGTATCAGGTAAATAAGTAAATCCTAATCCAAATCCTAAAGAACTTATTCCTACAGAAGAACTACCAACTCCTAAAGTATAATTTAATTTTTCTCCAGTTTTGAAGTAATGATTTTCAACTGTGATAGTCTCGTTATCTATATCTACTATATCACCATCACTTCCATCAAATTGTTTGTAAAATAATGGAGTTTCATTATGTTTTATTGGAAAAGATGTTCTTCCAAAAATATTAGGAACATATAAAATATCTATGTTTGCCATTTATGATTGTGTTGTTAAAATATTTTTCTCAAAGAATTTAATGGAGTAATTGGCATTATTTGCTGGAATGTAAGATAATAAGTAAGAATTTGTACCTGATTCATAAGTGGTTTCAAAGGATAAATCATCAATATTTCCAAGTACAGAATAGTTTATATTATTTAAGTAGGTATTTTGTTGATAGTGAATTGTGTCAAGTAAAACAAAACTTTTTTGTGTAGTTACTCCTACAGTTTTAGTCACTTCAATACCATATTTTGATGCCGCATAGTCTGCTGAAATGGTAGCAATAATTTCATCATTTCCAGAAGTATAACTTCCAGAAACTGCAGAACTATTTAATCTTGTTGGAGAATCAACTATTTCACTTGGAGAAGTTAATGTATTGGTTAAGAATGTAATGTTGCTGTAAACAGTCACTCCAACACCAGAAACTCCATCATAAGTAATTAATAAATCTCCTCCAGAAGTAGAAATGCCAATAGTTCCTAATCCAACTATTTGGTTTGATGCATAGTTATTATATTGAACACATCCAGAATCATATAAAAATGCCATTTCTTGGGAACTTTCAATACGGTTTAATTGTGAAGATATTCCTACAAACAAAGTGCCAGAAGATGATTCTGATAATGGTATTGAGTAAATTGTTTTCTGGGTTGGAGAAACTTCAGAGGCATAATTTGAAGTCACTGTAACATTTCTAACATAACCGTATGATGTTGTAGAAACTCCTACAACTGTGTCTACATTTTCTCTAACAGCTTTAATTGACAAAGAATTGAATATGTTGACTGGAATATAATTAATGACCATTGTATTATCGCCCAAAGGTTCTGCAGTAACTTTTCCAAAATCATTACTTTCAAAATAAGAATATGAAGTCAAGTTTATGATTTCTCCATTTCTGGTTACTAATAATTCAAAGAATTGTGGGAATAAAAATGGTCCCAAGAAAGAATTTGAAGCTTCTACAAAAAATACATATTTTGAAACAAGACTGCCAGTAATTTCATCTATAGGAATTACAACCACTGGTGGAACAGTAGTATTAAATAAATTAGAGATATCATCTATTTTTAAAACTAAATTTTCTTTTGATAATAAATAATCTGACAAAACTTTACTGTTAAATTTAATAATATCTGATGCTGTGAGATTGTAATCTTCAACATTCTCAAAGACTAAATCAAAATCATTAATTGTGGTTAGGTCTGCAAAAGAACTAAGAGCAATATTAACCTTTGATGAATCATCTGTTGTAATAGAAGAAATTCCAGATGGTAAAGATTCTACTACTAAATCACTAAACTTTTTATATCCTGCAACATGAGAGGTGTCAGACACTACTGAATCCCAATCACTTAATGATTTTTTACTCTTAAGTGAATAAGCAAATCTTTGATAATAATCATTATCTGGAAGTTTTTGTACAGTAGATGATAATTGACCTTGTTGGGTTTGCCATCCTATAGTTTTAAGAACACTTGAGGAAGATTTTAAAATTAAATTGTAATTTTCAATCTTATAAACTTTACCTTTTGATAAACTTGAAGTTCCAGTTAGAATATTTCCAACTTGTACAGAATTTGGATTTTTGATTTTTAATAAATTCGTTACAGGGTCATTATTTTGATTTGAGATTATTGTAGAATCTGCTACTGACTCATTACTGTAGAAAATATTTTCTACAAGATTTGCTGTAACTTTAGGTAAGATATTAGAGTTTACAACATAGGCATTATTATCTAAAGTTCCTTCTACAGAAAACACTCCAGGATACTGTTTTAATTGATATGTTATTTGAGCTGCATTTTCAGATCCAAGAGAAGTTTGTACTCCAACAACTTTAAAGAAGTTGTAATCATAATCTGATGAGTTGTATCCTGCACCAAGATTTTCTTCTATTCCTTCTACAAAAATTTCATCATCAATTAAAAATGGTAATGGATTGCTTGTAGTAAATCCTGATATTGGTGTTTCTAAGGTTAAAGTAATTTGATATTGATTTGAAGCAAATGCAGTGCTTATTCCAAGAATTTTTAATCCATTATTATTTTCTGTAAAGACTATTTTATCATCTGTAGAATATAACCCAGAACTTGGATTGACAAGTTCAATTTCATCTAATGATCCATTTCTAATAGTAACATTAGCAGCAAAATCAGGAACTAAGTCGCTAGACTCAACACTATACAAATTAATTTTAGGAGCACTTAAATAATTTGCTCCTCTTTCAACAATACTTAGTGTCTCAACTTTATAATTATTGTATACAAATGTTGATGAGTATCCTTTTGAAAATGGTTTTAAAGTTTTATCAAATGGCAAGACACATTCATCATTTACAACAGTGCTTTTTACAATTTTTCCTATGCTTTTACTAATAGGTATTAAATTAGATCCAGATCCATTTCCAGAAATTGAAGATATCTTTGGCAGTCTTTGATACTCACTTCCTTTAGACAATAATTTAACTTTACTTATAGAACCAGGAGTATTTGAAGAAGTTACCTTATAAGATAGTGTAGAAATTCCTGAAATATAATGTCTATTTTCTGGGTCTACTGGATAATTAACTTCAAAAGAATTATCAGAGACTGTAGTAATGCCAACAACAATATCATTATACAAACTTGGATTTATATTGATAGTATTAAATTTAAATACAGATTCATCTGAAAATACTTTTTTGGAGGTTGACTCTATATTGTAATAAAGAATTTTAGGGGTATATCTTGAAATTCTTAAAGTTAGTGCTGTAGAAGTTTTTGTAACTTCAATACCATTTTGTACATTTCCCAAGTATTCGTTTTTAAATTCAGAATCTGTATATAATTTAAAATTAGTATCAGAGAGAGTATCAGAAGATGTATCAAATGTCACAATTTCATTTTCATAAGCATTAACATTAGGGTTATTTTGAGAGTTTATTCTTAACTTTGCTGTTGATGTATCATATGATGCAATATATGTTGTAGTGACTCCAGAATTTACAGTTAAGTATACTTTATCCTCAACTAATAATCCATGAGTTTGTGCTGTAGATACTACAGTTTTATTTGTATTGACATTAGCAGTAACAACACTTCTATTTGAATTTAACTTATGAAGGTAATTGTTTTCTGCTGAAGTGTATAATAAGAGATTATCAGTACTGTTAGTTGTTGTAATTGAACTTGTTAGTCCAATTACATTATTATCAATTTTGACAACATATAAAGTTGAAATCCCACTTAAATTGCCAAATTCAGAAACCACTATTGAATTTTCTGCAGGAGTATAAATTACTTTTTCTCCAGTTTTAAATTTGTGATTGGGTAAGAAAATTCTTCCAGTGGGAATAAATTCAGTATTGCTTACTCCATATCCTAATGGTAAAATTGATAATGTGTTTCCTGCACCAATTGCAGTAGAAACTCCTACAGATACAGATTGTTGTGGATTGAAGTAGTATGCTTCATTTTTAGGAGGGAGATCTGAACTAGAAGAATTGAAATTAAATCTACTTTGCAGTAGTGTGACTGATGTTCCTAAATTATGAGATGTTGCTCCACTTTCCCTTAAAACATTAATAAAGTTGTTTGTGAAATCCAATCCAATTACTTTCAAAGTTTCTGAGTCTATCTTAATTAAAGAATCTATGTCAAAATTTAAGATAGAATCTTTGACTTGAATTGAAGTAACTATTCCAGTAGTAGTTTGGTCAGATATCCCTTCAAGTAATTGCGTTTCTTTTAATGGAACATTTACTTGAACAAATCCTTCTAAATCAGAGAATGTAGTTGTAGACACTCCAGAAATTTTAATATAACTTTTATCCTTAATGTTGTGAGTTGTAGTAGCAATACCAACAACTGAACCTTTTTCATAAATCAAAGTTACATTAGATAGTGTTTGAGTTGAAGATTGAATGCTATTAATTCCAACTCCAGAAAGTTCTGATACTTCTGCTAAAGCTCCAAACCCACCAGTATTGGAGTTGTCAAAAGATATTCTATTACCTATTGAATAATTAAATCCACCATTAACAACAAGAACATCATCAACTCGTCCTCTTGAAGAATTTGTGACTAAAATTTCTCCTGATTTTGACTTTTCATTAAAGTTAAAGTATTCATAATAATTTTGTTTATTTTCTACACCATATGGAAGGGTGTGTTTTGATATGTTTAAAGCGTTAAAGTTTAAATCTTGATTAATTCTTAAATCTAAATTATCCTGTTCTGGCGTGTACTTGTAGTAATTTCCTATGAAGTATGGGAATATTGGGTTTCTTGTATTTGAAACAGTACAGAAATATGCATATACACCATTTGGAAATTCTGGAGTTGCACAGAATCTTCCATTATATTTGTCCAATCTTCCAAGACCTTCAACATACTCATAGTCCTCTATAAGTGAACCTGGAGGGAATGTAGAGGAATCTGGTCTATTTGTTGATAATGTAGATTTTATTTGATAACTTGAGGTCATTCTTCTAAACCCACCAGTTCCATCAGGATTAGTGTATCCATCTGGACCATAAATTGGAGAACCATCATAAGCCCATCCAATTATTGAAGAATGTGATGTTGGATTTTGATTTGTTGCTAATTCTGGAATATTAAACTGTGACCACAAATCAGAGTTTAGATAAAAGATGTTAAAAGTATTTCCAAAGTATGAGTGTTTCTTTCCTAAAAGAACCCCTGAAGAAACATTAGTTGAACCTAATTTGTATATTTCATTTAATGACCAAGACTGTAAATTAGTGGAAAGTTTTAAATTCTTGCCTACAGGGTCTATTTTTATATCAGTTGAACTGTTATACCCAACACCACCATTAACAATTGATATAGAGGTAATCTGTCCATTTACTATCACAGGTTCAAGTTGAGCACCATAACCAGAACCTTCAACAATTAACTTGATAGAATTGTAATAGTTGTTTCCTGAACTTTTAACTATTACTTTAATAATTTTACCATCTACTACAACAGGTTCTAAGTTTGCTCCTTCTCCAACCAATTCCTTAATTGTTGGAGCATTTTTATAATTAAGGATTGTTGGAGTTCCATATCCATACTGCCCAAAGAATCCAGTTTGTACTTCAGTAACTTTGCCTAAAACTATAGGTTTTATTGTTGCTTGAGAACCTATAATGTTTCCTTGTCCATCTGTTGCAAGAGAACCAGAAACATTTACTCTAATTGGTGAATATTCAAAGAAGTAAATTGAAAATATATCAGAAACTCCAAAGTCAACATATGTTGTTGAAGTTTTGCTTGTTTTTAATTTAAATCTATTTTCATCTATTTTGTGAATATAATAATTTGTTTCTGTACTAATTCCTGATAAAGTTGTGCCAGAAAAAGAATATCTTACTTCATCATCTGTAGAAAACCCATGATTTTTTATGGTAATAACACTATCATAATGGTTTACATCATTAGGTCCTGCTAATACTTTTTTATATTTAAATTCAGTGTTTACATCAATTAAATTGACAGAATCTACTACAAGTTTCTTTTTGGTTGATACAAACCTTTGAGTTCCTGCCCCATATTCTCTAATAGAAATATAATTATTTGTTAAAGCATCATTTTTAGTATAAGCTAATCTAAATGATGTTCCAGCACCAACAGTAATTACATAGTAAACGCTATCATTAACTAAGTATTCACTTGCTAAGGTTCCTATGCCTATTGGAAACCCTCCTAAAGTTTGATATACAACTTCTTCTCCAGTTATAAGATAATGCTTGGATGGGAATGTAAACTGGTCATTAATATCACTAACATACCCTCCTGCAGAAGATGCAGTAAACTCTAATTCTTTTGCCTGAAGTTTCATTTTAACTTCAGTCTTTACAGAATCATTTCCTCCACCAAACACTGTGATTGTTGGAGGTTTAGTATAATTGAATCCTTGATCAGTTACAATTAATTTAGTTATTTTACCAGTTAATTGAGGTATAACAGTGGTTTGAGTATCATTTCCATTATTGATTAAAAATCTTGGAGGATTTGCAATATCATAATTTGTTCCAGGGTTTAAAATATTAATAGATGTTATTTCACCATAGTAAACTTTATCATAAGATTTGTAATTTTTGATTTCTACGCCATTTGCTAAAATTCCTATTGGTCCTGGTAATGTTTCTACATCAGAAATTAGAACATTTGGAATTTTAGGAAACTTTTTAAATATTTTTGCTGAAGTAAATGTGTTTCCATATAAACTATTATCAATCAAAGTAAATGAACTAACATATCCTTTAACAGAATTGTTTACAGGAGGATTGACTAATTCATAAAAACTAATAAAAGATGAATTGGCAATATTTTCTGCAGAATATGCTAATTTAATAGTATCACCATTAATGTTTTTAACATAAAAAGATACACCTGTAGTAACACCAACTGGATTGGAATAATTGCCAGTAATAGTGTAATTAGTTACAGTTACTAATTCACCATCATAAAAATTATGAGATCCTTCTAAAGATTCATAGTCACTTTGATTTACAGTAAATGAAAATTGTCTTTTGTATGGAGTTATGTTATAATTAGGAAATCCATTAGAAGTTATGTAGTTATAAGTTTCATCTACAAAAGAGTTTTGAATATTTGCAGTAAACTTATTATTAACTTCTGGATATGTTGTTGACTGTGATTTAAATAATTTTCTTTTTGCAGTTATTCTTGATCCAACATAGGAAGAAATTCCAGACACGTTAATTGTGTACTGTTTTGGAGTTGCATTACTTGTAGAAACATCTACATTAGATTTAATTCTTTCATTAAAGTTGGTTCTATATAAATCTACAACATCACTATTTCTCAATTTGTGATTGTGTAAAGTTTTTACATTTCCAGTAGATAAGCTGATTCCCTCTAAACTATAATTTGGTAATGATGTAGTCAATACACCAGAATATACAGTTAAAGGTAAATTATAAATTAAAGATTTTGTAAAAGGATTGTCATCAAGATTTCCTAAATTATCTACTTTAATTGGGTCACCTTTGAGTGCATAAGAAACTGTAGAATACTCTATTCCTGAAAGAGAACCAACTATTCTCAATTTAACTTGAGTGTTTGAGTCTGCTTGATATCCATAAACAAAATTGTCTCCATATACTTCTGATTTTGAAAGTATACTTTGAGAAATTCCAGAACAATTTAAAAATTGATTTGTTGTTTTATCTGTATAAGTTACTGTAAGATCATTAATGTAGATAGTTCCAGATTTTTCAAATCCAATAGTAGAATCAACTGTAATAACATTTGCACCTGAAGAAATATCTTCTACAACATAAGTTTTTGGAGTCTCTAGAAAAGAACCAAAAATAGAACCAGTTGAACTTAAGTTTGCAGAATATCCAGAGAATAAATTAATTTTATAGAAGACTTTATTCTTTACATAAAACCTATCAACACTATAGATTGAACCAGAAGCTGGTAAAATTCTTCCATCTACACTTTTATCTTGATAAAGTGTTTGACCTACTAATTTAATAGGGTCTCCTGATATTAATTCACATCTAAATGACTCACAGACAGTCCATTTATCATCAGATGGTTTGAATGTATAGTCATCAGGTTTGATGACCTTTACATCTTGTCCATAGAGGACTTTGAACAGTATTTTGTATGCTTCATCAGTTCCTTTGGTCTCATAAAATGTTCTTGCTTTACTAATAAAGTTGGGAACATTAATTCTACTGTCAAAATCAATTTCTTCAAATCCAGGAATAAATTGATACTTGGTTTTTCTAAAAAACTCTTGTAAAAATAAGTTAGTTAAGTTTTGAACAGCAGCACCTGAAGTATGCTCTGAAGATTCTGTTTGAGAAAAGACTAAAAATTCTGGATTATTCTCTTGTGTTAATGATGAAATGCCACTAAATCCACGAACACATCCAGTAAAGGAATTTGTAGTAATTCCAGTGTACGTGATGATTTCATTATCAATCTTAATCAATCCATATTCTTGTGGATACCCACTAACAGATTCTACAAAAATCTCATCATCAAAAAAATCTACATTTTCTGTTAGTACAGTGTCTGAATATAAATTAGTATTATCAAACGCATCAAAATTCTTGTAATTAATTAAATTTTCTGCAAGATCTACTGCAGAACCTTGAAATTCTTGTGATGTATAATATTGCTTTAAAAATTCTGAAAAATTTGGATTATCTGATAGAATAAATTCAGGAATTTGATTATAAACAATATCCTTAATTTTTACTACTTTATTGTCTTGATTCATTTTAATTTCTTACTTTTGAGTCAGAGAAATAACTTGATTCTGGAATAAATCTACTACCAGATGCATTTTCCCCAGATGATATTAAATCCTTAACCATAGAAATATTGCTATTTCCAATATCTAATTTTAAGTAAATTGATTTTTTGGCAATTACATCATTAGAATATGGAATTGCATCAATCTCAATAATCTTGTTGGGTTTTGATGTAGAAGATACCTTTATATTATCTATATTGATAATTCCATTCACATAATCAACTGTACCAACATTTCCTATCTGTTTGACTATTTTATTTTCACTATATGAAAAGAGATATAATGTTCCTGTCTTTAATGTAGAATCATCAACAATATCCCCAATATAAACAGTGGGAGTAACTCCATTAACTACAAATCCACTTGATCTAATATTTGGAATAGTATTATTTCTATTGTCATTTACATTAAATCTATTTTCAAAGCAAATCAGGTACTTTGTGGGTTCATTTAAAATGACTTCAAAGTTTCTTCTAATTCTTACTTTGGTTATGTTTGATGTAATTGCAGTGCTTGTAGAATCTATAATTCCTAAAGCCTTACTATACTTAAATCTTCCACCAAACTTATTCAAATCAGATGAATTTGAATACGTGGTTAATGATGACAGAACATTAGTCTTTAAGGACTCTGGCGAAGAAGATAAGTTTGAATTATAATACACTGTAGAATCTATTTCAACATATAATACATTAATATCTACAAATTCTGGTCTAATTCCTGCTATAGTGTACTTCTTGAGGTCATTTAAAATAAAATCTTTTGTAGATTGAGCAAGAAAATCAGAATTTTTTGGTTTTACTGCTAAAAATACCTTACCATATTGAGGTGGTGTCATTTCTTCACCACCATAAGCAGTTACTGATTCAATATTTGAGTAAATTGAAGGTAAAATTGCTTCATAATCACCTGCTGTTACTGCTCTACGCTGTGATGCATACAATCTTGGTGCATAATACCTCACAGACTCTATAGATTGTATATCGTCACCATTTTGAGCAGGTGTATTTGTGACCACAACACCAACAGATAATGTCACCAGAGCATCATTATTGTCTATCAGAGTGCCAGAGAAGGTGAAGTTGGATGCTCCATTACCTGCAGGCCCATTCGTGACCACGTAGGAGGCATTAACAACATTTCCATTACTCAATTTCTTACCAAAAATGCCATCACCAAAGAAAAGTTCATATTTTTCATCAGAAACTTCTTGAATTAAAAAGATTTGTGATGTAGAACTGATGCCAACAATATCATTAATTGAAGAATACTCCTCTGAAGTGGTACTTTGGGAGTTATTATAGACTTTTACCCTAATTGTAGAGGTATCTACATAAGGGTTTGGAACAATATACTTCTGATTTGGTTGAGAATTGTCTACAGTGAAGGTTTTTGTGAGATATGTTCCTTCATAAATGTCAACTTCAGAGAAAATTGCCTCACCATTTGAGACACTGACAGTAATATCTTCTGGAATTGAGAAAATGTAACTGGTATTATCTAATGAACCTGTGCAGACAATACCAGATTTGAGTGATACCGTCTTAATTGAGGTATTGAGCTCAGTTACGATGAATGAAATATTTGCTTTTGCTGCTCTTCTAGACAGTGGAACAAATCCTATGTTCCTTGCAAGAGACACTACGTTCTCTCTGATGGTTGCACTATCTAGAAATGCCTCATTTGCCACCATATTGGTGTTGTAGGCAGTCAGATAACTGTTATAGGCAAGTACATCAATCAGTACAGAGAAGTTAGAACCTTCAAAATCAAAGTCGCTAAAGGTTGAATTTGCTCTTAAGTAGTCTTTGATGGAGGTTCTAATCTGATCGAAGTCCAGATTAGTGAAATCTGTGAATGCCATTAGTATCTGGTTGGTTGTAATATGAAGTTAATTGCCTGTGTTGGAACAGCAAGTCCAACAATATCATAAGTAATGGTTACATCAAGTTCATTATCTTCAGGATATAGTGCAACATTTACATCTCTAACAACAACTCTTGGTTCAAAGTTAGAAAGAACAGTCTTAATTTCTTCCTGTAAAGGATCTACAATACCACTATCTGCAAGTTCAAAGAAGTAACTTTCAACCTTTGACCCTAAAAGTGAGTTAAAAAACCTTTCGCCAACTCTTGTTCTGATTAAATTGACTACAGATCGCTTAATTGCATCTTCATTTAAGAGTGTTCCAATATCATTAGTCACAGGATGCCTCAGAAAAGACAAGCTGATATCTTTAAATCCTCTTGAAATATTCTCTAAAGGCACCTGTGACTATCAAATACATTACTTTTATTTATTGAGGTTTGCCATAGGTTGGTTCAGTTCCATATTCCCAATCATCATAGTCCTCATCATTACGAATTTTCTCATGAAATTCTGTTTG
>Ga0194119_10002321_pt1 | contig 32465 bp, 28 predicted proteins | sample TA2MahC100mmetaG_FD_148620 | JGI IMG/M metagenome (GOLD analysis project Ga0194119, IMG submission 148620) | Freshwater microbial communities from Lake Tanganyika, Tanzania - TA2015018 Mahale Deep Cast 100m | ecosystem: Environmental > Aquatic > Freshwater > Lake | place: Tanzania: Lake...
TTGCTACACATTTGCTTGATAAGGGCACAGATGTTACTATTATTATGAAGCTGCTTGGCCACAATGACATAAGGACAACCATGCGTTATCTGCATGTAACCAACCGGGATATATTGCAAGTGATGGGCCCCTTGGATGATTTGAATCTTGATTGAATGATATAGGCAAAATCCTAGCATGTGGTTGAGGCAGCGCAACTGTGCCCTTTAGAAATGTGCGGTTATTGTATTGGCGAAAGTTTCTTAATAAAAAACAATTTTATTAAGAAATTGAATTACAAATAAATATTTAAAAAAACGAAAGTTGCAAAGGGTAAATCTTTCGCATATTTTTGAGTTAGCTGCCATATGATGAGACGACTATTGACAATAATATTACTGACGACATGTCTTCAAGCTTTTGGAGACATTGGCCCAAAGCACTCTGAAAGTATTTCTATTAAATTTTTGCAAAACAACAGTAACAATGATCTATTCGATTCAATCTATATTATTGTTGCAAACGGAAATTATTTGGACACTGCATTTCTACCACCCCATACAACAGAGCAATTTTGGACACAACCAACTTTAAGTAAAGTCAATGACCATTATGAGTTATTTACTCATGGAAACATAAAATCGTTTAAAATTATTACGTTGAAAGGTCAAGAAAAAATGGAATCCAGTTATCTAGTTAACTACCCGGGAAGCTCAATTTATTTCATAGATAAAGTAGAAAGCAAACTCTTGGTTAATCGAAAAGAAACTACGCTAGTAGACAATTCTCCATTGTTACACCAATATTGGACGGACTATCTATTTGCATTATTCTTGACAATCACTATTGAATTGTTATTAGGACTTATATTCTATTATAAAAACAAAACAGACCAAAGCTTAATTACATTTATAATTTTTCTTGCATTAATTAATGCGTTGACACATTTTTCACTTTGGTTTGTTTATTCGCATTTTGACATCTCTTTGCTGCTTCTAGAAACATTTGTAGTAATCATTGAATGCTTGTTTTGGAAAATTTATTTTCGCATTTCGACAAAAAAAGCTGTGTTAATAAGTATACTATTAAATTTGACAAGTTGGGCAATTGGAGCAATACTGACAATTTTCACATAACATACGTCAGCTAACACGGGTTTTGCGTCAGGCGGGGTGACGTGCAAACTTGGAGCTTTGTGCTTCTATTCAAGTTCAGTGCAGGTTGACAGTTTTGTTCTCCGAAACCCGCCCGAACGCAAAGCCCGAAATCGTTATAAGCTATTTATTTAACTAAATAAAATGAAAAAGAACTTAACGCCAGAGCAAACAGCCATTACTCAACAGTTTCAAGCACATATTGATGCTGAAATTCGTGGAGACCTGGACACGACCCTATTAAAAGGGGGGATAGGAAAAGAAGGGGTCAAAAACTTCTATGCAAGCTTAATCCCGCTTGGAAAGTTTTTCCCACCAGACCTTGAAATGGTTCCGGTTTCTCAAACAATTGATCAGAACCAACTTGTAGATGAAATAATTTTTAAATTTACGCATACTACTGAAGTTGGCTGGATGTTACCCAACATACCACCTACAGGCAGACGAGTGGAAATTCCTTTGGTTGTAATAGTTGGCTTCAAAGACGGCAAGGTTACTCATGAACATATCTATTGGGACCAAGCAAGTGTATTAGTGCAAATTGGATTGTTATCTCCCGAGAGGTTGCCTGTTCATGGTATTGAAACTGCTCAGCGAATGGAGGAAATAAAAAAAAGAATGGGTATTGAGCTTTAACAGCTTATAACAGCGTGCAAGCGCCATAGCCTTGCCTCAGGCGCAACACAAGGCAACATCGCCTACACGCAAACCGTTGGCTAAGATTAAATAATTCAATAGAAATTTTCCCCGCCCGCATTTTGTGGCCTACATCAGTTGCCGGTTGGTAAGGCCGGCTAAAACTCAAACTCCCTCCGCTGTATATTCCACCGTACACCAAATGTAATTACCGATACATTGTTGCTGGTGATGGGCGCTGTGGTTGTTTCCTGCCGGCGTACCACGGCGCTCAGCTCGGCAAAAAAGTTCTCCCTGAATTCATACGAAACGAGAAAAGAGCCGTACAGCACATTGGTGGCCCAGCCGCTGCCGATATTATATCCATAATCGCCCTGCCGGTACGGGGCTGTATTAGGCAAAAAAATGTTGGAGCCAAAACTGCGGCTGCTGCTGTCCCGCCCCTGCTTCCAGTAAATGATTTTGCCAACGAGAAGCCATTTGGGCGCCGGCTGGTATCGGGCCATACCGATAGTTTCACTAAAGCCGGCCATCTGCGGATGCGCCAGCGGCTGATTGTAATGCGTGTAGTTGGCCACCGAATCGTAATGGGAATAAGTGAAGGGCCGCACCCGGTTGTGCTCCACCTGCAGGTCGAGGTTGCTTACATTAAATGCATCAATGTATCTGGCGCCAAGCTGTATGCCCCACTTGTTGGCCCACCAGCCCCGGTTCTTTTTTATTTCGGACAGCAGGAACTCATCCAGCATCAGTTGCCCGTACACCTGGAAGCGTTTGGGCAGGTTGACCTTAAAATCCAGCCCGATGATGGAGTTATCAAAACTTCCGTTCTGCTGTTCTATGGAGCGGTAAAAGATAATGGGGTTGAGGTAGCCGAAGTCAAACCGGTTTCTGCGGCCAAAGGGCACCCCTTCAAACAAGCCGATGTTCAGCCATTTGGTGATGCCAATATCGAGGTGGTGCATCACCGCATATTTTTTGGGCACCAGCTGGGTGGCTGCCGGCGGAATGGAAGAATGCAGCTCCATAAAAATATTCTGGTAATTGATGCGCCAGATGCGGGTATTCAGTTTCAGAAAAAGATTGTTGGTGCCGAAATCGCTCAGCAGCAGGCTGCGGTGCCCGCTGCCAATAAAGTTACGGTCGTACCCGAAGGCCACATCAATGTATCTGGTAACATTAAAAGTGAAATAGCCCCTTGCCTCAAAATAATCATAGCCGTTTCCTTTAAACGCCTTGTACAGGCCATGGTTGGGAACGGTCTGCCTGTCACTCACCCATTCCCGTACATACGAGGGGTCTCTTTCCTGGTTATCGGTGATGTAGGAATAGAAACCGATCTTGTTGGCAATCTTTCCGCGGATGTACACACCCCTTGTATTCAAAAATAGGTCTTCATTGCTGTCATTTTCTTTGGAAAGTGTGTACTGAAACACCGGGTTGACGATGAGGTCAAAATCCTTTACATGCACTTCGTAGAGGTTGGCCGGTGTTTTATAAAAGTTTTTGGCAATGGGTTTTTTGCTGAGGTATTTCATGCGGTCGCCTTCCGCCACCCATTCCAGGTTGTTCATATTAAGGCTGCGGATATTGTATGCATCCGTTCTGGAAAGTTTAACCCCCGGTTTGGCAACATAGTGGTTCACGGCGGCCAGCACATGGCGGCGGTTAAAGGGTTTGGTTTTGGAATAATTGAAGAATGAATCGGTACGGCTTTTAATCTCCAGCCGCTCCATTAATATATTGGCCTTGTCTCCGAGAGGCAAATAGGTAGTTTGTGCATTTGGGATGGCCGATAAAAGAAGGAAAATGAGGACAAGGAAATAATAACTCCCCTTTAGGAGCCGGGAGCGAATTTGTTTAAATTGCATGGGTATTGGCTTTGGTCAAAACGACAGAACAAGATATGCAAAAATACCTGATAAAGGATATACAGATCGTCAATGAAGGACAGATAAGAAATGCAGATGTGTTGATAAAAAACGGACGCATTGAAAATGTTCTCTCACAGATTTCACGGATCAATACGGATTGCATTGAAATAAATGGTGAAGGAAAATACTTGTTCCCCGGGTGTATAGATGACCAGGTGCACTTCCGGGAACCGGGGCTTACCCATAAAGCCACTATAGCAACCGAGGCCAAAGCAGCCGTGGCAGGCGGTGTTACCAGCTATATGGAAATGCCCAACACCATACCCAATGCATTGACGCAGGAACTGCTGGAAGACAAATACAGGATTGCTTCGGCCACTTCACTTGCCAACTATTCATTTTACATGGGCGTAAGCAACAGCAATGCTGCCGAAGTGCTGAAGACCAACGAAAAGAAAAAAGAGATATGCGGCATCAAAATTTTTATGGGCGCCAGCACGGGCAATATGCTGGTGGATAATCCCAATACGCTGGATAAAATATTCAGGGAAAGTGAAGTACTGATAGCCACTCACTGCGAAGATGAAAGCGTCATTAAAAGAAATTTGGAAAAACTGAAGACAGAAGGAAGGGAGTTAACTGCAGCCGACCATCCCCTGATCCGGGATGAAGAAGCCTGTTATGCCTCATCCCTGTATGCCATTCAGATTGCAAAAAAATACGGCACAAGGCTGCATATACTGCATATCAGCACGGAAAAGGAGCTGCAGCTGTTTACGAATATGCTTCCGCTGAAAGAAAAACGCATTACCGCTGAGGTATGTGTGCACCACCTGCATTTTACCAGTGATGATTATGCCAGGCTGGGCTACCTGATCAAATGCAATCCCGCTATTAAAGCGCCGCACAACAAAGAAGCATTATGGAAGGCTTTGCTCGATGACCGCCTGGATGTGATAGCCACTGATCATGCGCCGCATACCCGGGAGGAGAAAAGCCTCACCCCCAACCCCTCTCCGGGGGAGAGGGGAGCCAAGAGCCTGTATGAGGCTGCTCATGCAGGATTACCTTTGGTACAACACCCTTTGCTTTTAATGTTACATTACTGCAAACAAGGCCGGATCTCATTAGAAAAAATAGCAGAAAAGATGAGCCATGCCGTGGCGGAATGTTTTCAGATAAAGGAAAGAGGCTATATCCGGGAAGGATATCATGCGGACCTGGTGATCGTCGATCTGGATAAACCATCTGCAGTAACCAAAGAAACTATTTTATATAAATGCGGCTGGAGTCCTTTAGAGAATTTCACCTTTCCTGCATCTGTTACCCATACGTTTGTGAACGGGCAACTGGTGTATGATAACGGAAAGTTGAATGAGGAAGGGAAAGGACAGCGGTTAATTTTTGAAAGAGAATAGGAAAGAACCAAAATACAAATAACAAGAACCAAAAAAGAAAAAAATCAGGAAATCATTAAAGTGGCGGAGCAGAAAAAAATATATGACCCCGAAGAAAGAACAGCAAAACTTGCTGAAAGGGTGAGGGATTTTTACCTAAAGCTTCCGAAAAACCCTGCAAACAATGAATATATACCACAACTGGTAAGGGCAGGAAGCTCTCCCGGTGCAAACTATATTGAAGCGAATGAGAGTATCGGCGATAAGGATTTTAAAATGAAGATCAAGACTTGTCGGAGAGAATCTAAGGAACCCGCTTACTGGTTAAGGCGGGTCGTTACTGACAATAGTAAGAACATGGAAGATGAAAGAGTGGCATTACGGCAGGAGGCCCGGGAGTTTATTTTAATTTTTACTTCTATTTTAAAAAAGCGGGAAAAACATGAGTAGCTGATATTTTTTGGTTCTTGTTTTTTGATTCTTGTTTTTTGATTCTTGTTTTTTGGTTCTTGAGATTTTTATACCAAATATGCAAATTGATAAGCAGTCATTCAACGACATTTCCATCTTCCACCCTGAAGAGGAGTTTTCTATTTTTCATAAGCTGAACTTTACCCGTACCGTTGGCGGCAGGGAATGGCTGCGGAAATTTTTCAGCGAACCGCATGATGACCTGAAAAAAATACTCGGTACCCAGCGCATCATCCGCACTTTTATGGAGCATGTGAAGGACTGGCCCACCAGTATCAGCAACGGCACCATCCTGGTAATGGAAAAATTTTTGGATTACACCCTTGACCCCATCAGCGAGGCGCCGGCATCCCTGAATAACCTTACCTACAAATGGCTGCACAGCGAAGATTATTCCATGCTGAAGTATTCGGTTGGCCACTTTGCCGATTTCTACCGCGGATTAAAAAATATTGCTGAACTCTTAGAAGGCATTGACCTGCCCCCTGCTATTCAAATTTATATTGACCGTATCAACGGCATCCTGAAGGAAGAACCGCTGCAGCGGCTATCGGAAACAGAAAAAGGAAAAAAATTTTCAGCCCGCCAAAACCTGTATTACGGTTATCACCTCCGCGGCAGGTATAAGACCAATACGTTTGAAGTGATGGATATTTACAGCCGCCTCGATGCATGGTACAGCATGGCCGTGGCCGTAAAAACATACGGGCTTTCTTTTCCGCAGTTTGTGGAGCAGGATACCCCGCTGGTGGATGCAAAGGGGCTTTATCATATTCTGCTGCTACAGCCTGTGGCGTATGACATGCAGATGAGCCCGGAACATAATTTTCTTTTTCTCACCGGAGCCAATATGGCGGGAAAAAGCACATTGATAAAGGCCGTGGGTTCGGCAGTGTTCCTGGCGCATATCGGTATGGGAGTGCCGGCAGAAAATATGCGGCTGACTTTATTCGACGGGCTGCTCAGCAACATCAATGTAGAAGACAATATCGCCAAAGGCGAAAGTTTTTTCTTTAACGAAGTGCAGCGTATCAAAAACACGGTTGAAAAGATCAACGACGGTAAAAAATGGCTGGTGCTGATTGATGAACTTTTTAAAGGCACCAATGTACAGGATGCCATGAAATGTTCGCTGACCGTTATCAAAGGGCTGATCAAGATCAACAACTCGCTGTTTATTCTTTCCACTCATCTTTATGAGATAGGAGAAGACCTGAAGAACTTTCCTAATATCTCTTTCAGGTATTTTGAAACAAATGTAAAGGATGAACAGCTTGAGTTCAGCTATCAATTAAAAGAAGGCATCAGTAATGACCGCATCGGCTATGTTATCCTGAAAAGGGAAAAAGTGGTGGAGATGCTGGAGAAACTGTAAATCAGGCTGTACTGACCAGCAAAATAACCGCTTTGTAATAAGTACTTATTTATAGTACATTTATTGTCTGCCAGAAAAAATTGCTGTATGAAACTACACCACAAAACAAAGCGGTTTATAACTTTGGTGGCCGTATGTATTGCCGGCAGCCTGCCAGAAGCTATGGCCCAGTGCAGCGCTACCAATGCTGCAGCCTGCTCCTGTCCCACACCCGGAGCTTCCAACTGCCTACTGCTCCCCGATATCACTGCAGGAAAAAGAACGCTGAACTCCGCCAACGGCTGGACGGAATATCCACAAAATGCCGGAGCCCCCAATAAAGGCCTGCTGCGGATTGATGTGGCCACCCCGAATATCGGATGGGGGCCTGTCGAAGCCATTTCCACTAACAATTACGTTTGTGGTTCGGATACCCTGTTTAATTTTTTTCCGCCTCCCGGTTTTCTTTGTCCGGATGGTTCTTTCCCCAAACGACTGATCAAACAAAGGCTCTATAATAAAATTGGGAATACCTTTCAATTTATTGACAGAGATGCCGGCTGGATGGTATTTCATCCTTCTCACGGGCATATACATATAGAAGGATGGGGATTATATACCCTGCGGTTAAGAGATGTCAGCGTTGCCGATACGCTGCAGTGGCCGGTTGTAAACAGCGGGGTAAAAGTCAGCTTTTGCCTGATTGATCTGACCACCTGCAGCGGCAGTCTCGGCGACTGTATTGATTCGCTTGGCAATGTTCTCAACAATGTAAGTTTTCCAAATTATGGACTGGCAGGGGGATATAATTGCGGTGATGCAAGGCAGGGCATCAGCGTGGGCAGGGTTGATATCTACAGCCGCTCACTGGATGAGAGTTTTGTAAAAATCCCTTATGAAGCCTGCAATGGTTCTTACCATGTGGTAGTGGAGGTAGACCCTGATGATCATTTTTTAGAAATGAAGGAAAACAATAACTGGCTGGCTGCACAAATACCGCTTACACAACAGCGGGTCTCCAATACCAATCCTTACGCTTATATTTTCAGTAAAAAAGGAAATGCAGTTTGCCAGGGAGGTACTTTGCAGTTAGAAGCCAGCGGCGCCAGTAATTATGTGTGGAGCAACGGGGCTACCACACAAAAAGTAAATATTACTGCACCGGGCCGTTATTGGGTAAGGGCCACCACGCCCTGTGGCATTGCTACCAGCGATACATTGGACGTTGTTCTGTCAAGTACAAGTTCTTTTCCTGCCATTACTTTGAATGATACGGTTTGTGCAGGTGGCCGGGCCGACCTTTACGCCAGCGGTAATGCACAGTGGTATGATGCCCCCGTTAACGGTAACCTTATTTTCATCGGTAATAATTTTCAGACCGGGACATTGTTCAGCACTACCACATTTTATGTGGTGGATCAGCCCTCCGTTGTTGGCGGCAATATCGGGCCCGCTTCCACCACATTCAGCGGAAGCGGAAATTATACTGCCTCCAGGAATGAATACCTCATCTTTAATGCCTTTCTTCCGTTTAAACTTAAAACTGTGAGAGTGGATGCATCCGTTGCCGGCGTCCGTGTCATACAACTAAGAGACCAGTATGGTCATGTGCTGCAACAAAAAACAATACCATTGTCTGCCGGCATCCAGGATATTACATTGGATTTCTTTGTTCCGTCCGGGTTAAATCATCAATTGGGTTTATCTTCTTCAAGTCCCGCAGCTTCTTTATATATGAGTACAACTGCCAATCCAACAATCGGTTTTCCTTTCAAATTAAACAGCATTGGTAATATTGTTGGTTCCTCACAGGGAGACAGATCCTATCCTTTCTTTTACAACTGGGATGTGGAAGTAACGAACCAGGCCTGCAATAATGGCCAGCGAAAAGCAGTTACTGCCTATGTACTTCCTCCATCAATGATTCATTCACACCCCGGTAATACAACGGTATGTTCAGGTTCCAATGCCAGTTTCTCTGTTACCGCCACAGGCCCTGCCCCGGGTTATCAATGGCAGGTGAGCACCGATGGCGGTACAACATTTTCCAATATTGCCGGTGCAACAACGGCTACTTTAACATTGAACGGGGTAACCCCATCGCAAAATGCAAACCGTTATCGTTGCATGATAACAGGAGGCTGTGCTCCGGTGAATTCGGATGCAGCGATATTAACCGTGAATCCGAAACCTTTGTTTACATTAGGCAATATTCCGTCTGCTCTTTGTTTATCTGACACGGCTGTTACCCTTACTGCCTCCCAGCCGGGCGGCATCTGGAGCGGCGATGGAGTGCAGGGAAATAAATTTGTTCCAAAAGCGGCGGGGTTGGTTACAGCAACCATAACTTATACCGTAACTAATTCTTTTGGATGCACATCGGCATTATCGTCCGGCATACAGGTTGAACCCTGTCCTGAACGGCACATACTTTTAAGTGCGGATCATTCGCTCATCATATATCCCAATCCAAATAACGGGCAGCTAAGCATAAAGGTGCGCACTGATCTGTACACAAGATTGGGGTTGAAAGTTTACGGGAGTGACGGCCGGTTGATAAAAACACAGTTGTTTACCGGGTTGTACTATGACCAGGTTTTACCGGTGGATCTTTCGAATGCATCAAACGGCCCTTACTTTTTATACTTTTATAATGATGAAGGCGGCACATTAATATCGAAAACATCCGGGATTGTTATAGCAAGGTAACAGCCGGGTATTATATATATCCGGAAAATAAACTCTGTAAAATTGCCGAATTAAGACAGTAATAACCCTAATTATCAAAAGCTGCATAGCGTCTGCAGCTTTTTTGTTTTTTGTTCAGAAACAAACTGGTATCTTTTGCAAAATTTATCTCTGTGAAATTGCTGTGCTCAGTTTTGTTTTCCTGCATGGTCTTTACCGCTTCTGCTCAAAGCAACATGGATGTGCTGCATTATAAGTTCTCGATCGAATTAAATGATAATAATGACACGATTCAGGGAATGGCACAGATCGTTGTTTTTGTAAAAAAAGGAACCCGCAATCTTACATTTGACCTTACCGGTGATACTGACAACAAGAAAGGGATGGAAGCATGGGGGATTATTGTCACCTATCCGGGAATCGATAAAACAAAGATTACAGATCCGGCGGTTCTTGATGCTCATGTGTTACCAAATGATTTTATTCATAAAAATGACCGGCTGGTTGTGAAGCTATGGAGAGCGTTAACCAATGATGATACTTTGACCGCAACAATCTATTATAAAGGGAAACCTTCTAACGGCCTTATCATCTCCAAAAACCGGTTTGGCAAAAGAACTTTCTTCTCCGACAACTGGCCCAACCGGGCACACGATTGGCTGCCTTGTGTAGATGATCCTGCCGATAAAGCATCAGTAGAATTTATAGTTACAGCCCCGTCGAATTATCAGGTTGTTTCCAATGGGGTGCTGGCAGAAGAAACCGATCTGCCTGATAACAAAAAACTCACCCACTGGAAAGAAGATGTTCCTGTGCCCACCAAGGTAATGGTGATCGGTGTAGCTGAATTTGCTGTACAATATACCGGCTTTGTCAATAACTGTATTTCGGTAAGCAGCTGGGTATACCCGGAAAACAAAGCAGAAGGGTATTATGATTATGCCATTGCCAAAGATGTGCTGGCATGGCATATTAATTATATCGGCCCTTATGCCTATAAAAAACTGGCCAATGTACAGGCCAAAACCATGTTTGGCGGCATGGAAAATGCCGGCGCTATTTTTTATGCAGAAGAATTGGTAAATGGCAACGGTTCCCTTGAAGATCTGATCTCCCATGAAATAGTGCACCAGTGGTTTGGCAACAGCGCCACGGAAAAAAGCTTTGCCCACCTCTGGCTCAGCGAAGGATTTGCCACTTACCTTACTCATGTTTATATAGAATCAAAATACGGAACCGACAGCCTGAATAATAGAATGGCTGCAGACAGGGAAACGGTGCTGGATTTTGTCCGATACACAAGGCGTCCGGTCATTGACAGTACAACAGCATATATGAGCCTGCTGAATGCCAACAGCTATCAAAAAGGAAGCTGGGTGCTGCATATGCTGCGGCGGCAGCTGGGTGATGCCATTTTTCATAAAAGCATCCGGGATTATTATGCCTCCTATGCAGGCAAAAATGCAGACACAAAAGATTTACAAAAGGTATTTGAAGCAAACTCCGGAAAAAAGCTGGATGATTTTTTTCAGCAATGGTTGTTTACAAATGAAAACCCTGTTATAAAAATCAAATGGAAAAACATAAAGAAAGAAGGCAAAGTGGCAATTACTGTTGAACAGTTGCAAAACAGGCTTTTTGAATTTCCGCTTGATATTAATTTAATCTCAGGCCTTGGAAAAAACAAAGCCGAGAAACTCCTGATAACAAAAAAAACCGAAACTTTTTATTTTCCTGTAAAATACGGAATATTAAAGGTTGAGATTGATTATAACACATCGGTTCTGGCCGATATAGTCACCACTCAAATTCAATAAGCTCATATACCACTTTCCGGTAATGGGCTGATTGCCATTTTTACCTATCTTCCCGCCCATGCTTGTAAAAACATTTGGCAGCGCTGTATATGGTGTGGAGGCAATCACCATCACCATCGAGGTAAACTGGATAGCCACGCAGGGAAAAGACCCTATGATCGTTGGCTTGCCGGATAATGCCGTAAAAGAAAGTTTGCAGCGTATAGAAAGCACATTTAAAACGAACGGCTATCAGTTTCCCCGTACCAAGGTTGTGGTAAACCTGGCGCCGGCCGATATCAAGAAAAGCGGAACGGCTTTTGACCTGCCTATTGCCCTCGGCATACTGGGCGCATCGGAACAAATTAAAAATGCAGAAATATTGTCAGGCTATGTCATCATGGGTGAATTATCGCTTGATGGGGAGATTCGTCCCATTAAAGGGGCGCTCCCCATCGCCATACAGGCAAGAAAAGAAGGATTTAAAGGCCTGATTGTTCCCAAAGTAAATGCACGGGAGGCCGGCATGGTCAACAACCTGAAAGTGTACGGCGCAACCCATATTAAAGAAGTGATTGATTTTTTTGAAAATGAAGAAACAGGCCTTGTGCAGGTAACTGTAAACACCCGTGATGAATTTTTTAATTCCCAATACGATTTTGAAATTGATTTTGCCGATGTAAAAGGACAGGAAAATATCAAAAGGGCATTGGAGATTGCAGCCGCAGGCGGACATAATGCAATACTCATCGGTCCGCCGGGGGCAGGCAAAACGATGCTGGCAAAAAGACTGCCCACCATACTTCCCCCGCTTTCATTGCAGGAGGCCCTGGAGACAACAAAAATCCATTCGGTGGCAGGCAAGCTGCCGGAGAATTCCACATTGGTTTCCAAAAGGCCTTTCCGTTCGCCGCATCATACCATCTCCGATGTGGCGCTGGTAGGTGGCGGCGGCATTCCGCAACCGGGTGAGATTTCGCTGGCGCATAACGGTGTTCTGTTCCTGGATGAATTGCCTGAGTTTAAGAGAACAGTACTCGAAGTAATGCGCCAGCCAATGGAAGAAAGAAGGGTGACCATTTCAAGAGCCAAAGTAGCAGTAGATTTCCCCGCATCCTTCATGCTGGTGGCCTCCATGAATCCCTGCCCCTGCGGTTTTTACAACCATCCTGAAAGAGAATGTACCTGCCCGCCGGGCGCCGTGCAGAAATACCTGAATAAAATTTCGGGACCATTGCTCGACAGGATTGACCTGCATGTGGAAGTAACCCCTGTCGCATTCAGTGAACTGTCGGCCATCAAACCGCAGGAAAACTCCGGCAGCATCCGGGAACGGGTGATGAAGGCAAGGGAAATACAGGAAGAACGATATAAAAACAATCCGGGTATTTACTGCAATGCGCAAATGAGCAGTAAAATGCTGAAAGAAATTTGTGTCATCAGCCCTGTAGGTGCAAATCTTTTGAAAGCTGCCATGGAAAAACTCAACCTTTCAGCCCGTGCTTACGACAGGATACTGAAAGTGTCAAGAACCATTGCCGACTTGGCCCAAAGTGAAGATATCAAACCCGAACACCTTGCTGAAGCCATTCAGTACAGAAGTTTAGACAGAGAGGGATGGGCAGGATAAATGTTCAGTGTTCGGGGTTTAAAGTTCAAAGTTTATCTAAAAATGAAAGATATATTATTAATAGAACAGTTGGCTCAAAAGGGAAAAGAAGCGGGCGAAAAAGTAAAAAAAGAGTTCTCCCATATTACATTGGAGCAATTGAACTGGAAACCGGCGCCGGGTAGCTGGAGCGTTGGTCAATGCCTTGATCATTTGATCGTTGCTGATTGTTTGTATTGCTCTGCTTTTAAAAAAATAGCTGAGAAGAAATACAAAATGACGGGTTGGCAAAGATGGAGTCTATTCGGCGGATTGTTTGGTAAAATATTGGTAACACAAATGCAGGAAAATGTAAAAAGCAAAGTAAAGACAGCAAAAATATTTTTCCCTTCCGCCAGCCAGATTGATGCCGGGATCATGGAACGCTTTCGTAAACATCTAGACTCTTTATTGGAATACATTGAAAGCTTTAAGGATGTTGACCTGGATAAAACGCATATGGCTTCACCCGTTTCTAATTTCATTACTTACAGTTAACGAAATGCAGTGACGCTGCTGGTGCAGCATGAACACCGGCATATAAACCAGGCTCTCCGGGTGATGCAGCACAACGACTTTCCAAAATAAACGGCCCGGTTGTTTTTTTTTACGAACTTGTACGCCATTTTATTGTTAATTGGTTCATATTAATTGTAATTTTTTATGAAAATACTATTGCGTTATCTCAAACCGTATAAATGGCTGGTGGCGCTGGTGCTGTTTCTTGCTGCTGTAAATATTGGTTTCTCCCTTATTGACCCCATCATATTCGGCAAGCTGGTAAATCTTGCCACTTATCACCAATCCGTAAAAGAGCTGGGCGACAATGACTTTTTCTTCTCCAAAATTCAGATCACCGGCAATAACGGGAAACCGCAGATACTCTATGGCGTGGTCTGGCTGCTGATTGCTTCCATCTTCGTGGCCATGATAAGCCGGATAGCCAAAGCTTTCCAGGATTATTTCCTCAACCTGATCACACAAAAATTCGGCGCCACAGTTTTTACACAGGGACTGCAGCATGCCATGAAACTCCCCTACCAGGAATTTGAAGATGCCAGAAGCGGGGAGACATTAAGTGTTTTACAAAAAGTAAGAATTGATACGGAAAAATTCGTGGCGGCTTTCATTAATATCCTGTTTCCGGTAATTGTGGGTATCATTTTCGTGGCCGTATATGCCACTACCATACACTGGAGCCTTCCGCTGGTGTATTTCGGCGGCATTTTTATGCTGACGATCATTTCAAACCTCCTGAGTAAAAAAGTAAAGCATATACAGAAGAAAATCGTCGGGCAGACAACGGCGCTGGCGGGGGCCACCACGGAATCGCTCCGCAACATTGAACTGGTAAAAAGCCTCGGGCTTACGCAACAGGAAGTCAGCCGTCTTAATAAAAACACTTTTAAAATACTGGGGCTTGAGCTCACCAAAGTAAAACGCATCCGCAGCATCAGTTTCGTACAGGGAACTTTTGTCAACACACTCCGGCAGATTATTCTTCTTTTACTGATGATCTTTGTTTTTCACAAAGAAATGGATGCCGGCCAGATCGTAACGATGCAGATATTTTCCTTTTTCGTTTTCGGACCGCTGCAGGAGATCGGCAATATCATTCTTTCTTACCGGGAAGCGCAGGCTTCGCTGGAAAATTTCCAGAACCTGATGAAAAAAGCTCCCGAACCGCAGGCTGAAAATCCCAGGCACCTCGGCGAAATACAAACACTGGAGTTTGAGAATGTAGCTTTCAAACACCAGTCTGCACTGCACAACGCCATCAATGATATCAGTTTTAAAGTAAGAACAGGCGAGACCATCGCATTCGTGGGCCCTTCCGGTTCAGGCAAAACAACGCTGATGAAACTGCTGGTGGGGCTGTACCGCCCGCAAAAGGGCCGCATCCTTTACAATGGCATGGATGAAAACAATATTGACTTCAATGACCTGCGCAACCAGATCGGCTTTGTTACACAGGATACACAGTTATTTTCCGGTACCATCAAAGAAAACCTGTTGTTTGTAAATCCTGAAGCTACTGATGATGACCTGACCGATGTGATGAACAAGGCATCCTGCCACAATTTGTTAACCCGTGCCGAAAAAGGGCTTGATACCATGATCGGCGAAGGAGGATTAAAACTGTCCGGGGGCGAAAAGCAGCGGCTTTCCATTGCCCGGGCACTGCTGCGCAAACCCAAATTGCTGTTGTTTGATGAGGCCACCTCGGCGCTTGATTCATTAACCGAAGAAGAAATTACCGATACGATCCGGGATATTTCATTGCTGGGCAACCAGATCACTATCCTGATTGCCCATCGCCTCAGTACCATTATGCATGCCGACCGGGTTTATGTACTGGAAAAAGGTGATGTGGTAGAAACAGGCAATCATGAAAAATTACTGGCAGAAAAAGGATTGTATTATGCCATGTGGCGGCAGCAGATCGGCGAAAGGAAACCAAAAATTACAGCAGCATAAATATGGGATTCTTATCTTTTTTGGGATTGGGCAGCAACAAAATCAAACAGGCATTGAAAAATGGCGCTGTGGTGATAGATGTTCGTACGGCCAATGAGTTCGACAGCGGCCGGGTTCCCGACTCACTTAATATTCCTGTTGACAGGGTTACAGTAAATGTGCAGCGCATCAAACAAATGAATAAACCTGTGGTATGCTGCTGCGCCTCCGGTGCCAGAAGCAGTCAGGCTGTTGCTGTTTTAAAAGCCAATGGTATTACAGAAACCTATAATGGCGGAAGCTGGATGAATGTATTGAAATTGCAGCGGAAACTTTGATCTAAGGGTTCACCTTGATTTTTACCGACAAGGTCGCTGAATTATACCCGTGGTCCTCAAACCAAACCGTGACCGTGTAATCTGAAGCTACCGATACGGAAGCCGTATGACTCACATTGAAATTATAGGCCCGCAGCCCGTGTATCTCATATAACTGTTCTTTTACTACTGTGCCGTTTGCATCATTGATGATGCGGATGTGGCCGCGGTATAAACCGGCATTGTCCGTAATTCGTCCGGTAACATTAATGACACTGCCATTGGAAAAAACCTGGTTCTCCGCCGGTGTGTTTATAACCAGCGAGGGCGCAGCAGTGTCGGATGGGTTGTTGATATGCCCGCCCCCGTTACCACCTCCGGGATCCCCCGCTCCACCGCCTTTCGAACAGGAAATTACTGCAACTGCAGTAACAACGAATAATATAAACCTGTGTAATCTCACTTTATAAAACTATGGTTCTTTTTTCTCCCTGCCGGGGATAATACCGGCAAAAAAATTTGTTTTTTCCAGCTCCTCTATATCGCTAAGCTCAAGCTCAAGGGCACGGGTGCTTAAAAATATCTCTACCAGCGAGATGATCAGCGAAACCAGCAGGCTAAGCAAACTTGCTGCAAAAATATATTCGGCCGGTTTTACCCATCCCTTGTAAATACTGAACATGCATACCACACAGCACAAAAAACTCAATACACCCAGCGCCTGCATCAGCCGGATATAATTGATCCGCTTTTTCAGGTTATGCAGCTGTTCCAGCAGCACTTTGCTTTTCTTCCCGCTTACATACTCATCGTGTAATTTACGTATCAGGTTGGCTATGGCCAGAAAACGGTTGGTATAAGCCAGCAGCAGCAGGGTGATGGCCGGGAACAGTAATGCCGGGGTATTAAGGCTGATTTCCATACTGCAAAATAACCAAAAACAGCGACCCTGTTTCTGTACAAATCTGAAAAGATCGGCTAACCTGCAATCGGTTATTTTTTCTTCAGTTCAAGCGGCACATTCAGTTTTACAGAAAAATTACGTCCGGTATTAAATACGCCGTTCCGGCCGGTTACCAGGTTGGGCGCCGTATATTTTAACCTGCTCAAGTGGCTTTGCCAGGCCACATCGCCGATATTGGTAACTGCAAGGTGAACACTGAACAGGGTTTTCTTTTTACTGTTCACAACATCCGCCCCGGCTCCGGCATGCAGTAATATGTATCCGGAAGTTTTGGTTTCAGTATCAAAACCGGTGAAGGGATTGTTCTGAGCAAAAGTTTTATCCGCTTCCAGTTTCAGGTAAAGATTTTTAAAGTTCTTACCCGCCTCTCTGAATTCTCCCTTCCATTCACTTACCAGCCTTGCCGCAGGAATAAGCGGCAGGTTGCTGCTGCCGTCAATTGCTTCATCAAATTTTCCCCTTACAAAAGAAATGGTGTTTTCAAAATGCAGCCAGTCCAGCGGATGCGGATGAATATCCAGAGAGGCTTCCAATCCGGCAAGTTTTGCATTGTGCTGGTTGAACTTAAAAGCAACCATATCTTCCCCGTTCACATTTACCAGTGAGTCGCCGCCAAAAACAGATTCCAGCCTGCGGTAAAAGATAAAAGCATCCATGCGGTTATAAAAAGCCGACACACCCAGGCTGAAGTGTTCGTAGTTCAGGTCAACTCCGGCATCCAGTTGCAGGCTGGTTTCTGATTTTAATGTTAGTTCTCCGTATTCAAACCGGTTGGTTCCTTCATGTGCGCCGTTGCTGGACAGCTCAGCCAGTGTGGGCGCCCGGAATCCCCGGGCCATGTTGGCTTTCAATGTTACTTTCTCTGATGGCTCGGCGCTGATGCCGATGCTTCCTGAAATATTGGAAAAAGAACGGTTGAAGGCTGTAAACTTCACTTCAGCGCCTTCCATAAAAGCCTCAGCATCTACCGAACGGCTATCAAACCTGATGCCGCCGCTTAATGTTGCTTTTTTAAAAAATCGTTGTGTGTAAACAAATCCGCCGATATCAAACAGACTGTATTCCGGTATCAGCACCTCTTCGGCTTTGTTTTGGTTGGTCTGATGCATGCCACTTACACCCATTGTGGTGTGCCACTCCTTAATCTCTGGAAGCTGCCATTGCATAGTATAGTTAATCGTTCTGAGGTCAAAGAACAATTCTTTTTCATCGGGCTTTTCCGGGTTGCCAAATTCCTGCCGTAAGTTATTTTGATAAGCCAGGTTAATTTTAAGCCTGCTTTTGCGGATGGCAAAATTGTTATCGCTTACCAGTTTGGTGTGCCGGATATGCTGCCGGGGTACAAAAATGTCTCTTGAGTCAAGATCAGAATCCGTTGCAATTCTTTCAAGCGGTGAACCGGCAAATAAAATATACCTGCCGGTTGCATCATCCCTGTCGCCTTCCACCATGCCAATACCCTGGTTAAAATGGCTGATGATAAAATGGCTGTAACCCCAGCTTTTATTAACTCCCAGATAGCCGCCAAAATTCTTTTCATTGAACCTTGAATTCAAAACCCTGCCGTCGTACTTGTTTCTGTAGTCACCGGCTGACTTATACGTTCCGTATAAATTCCAGTTAAACCCTTTGCTATTGCCGGCTGCATTGGCATTTACACCAAATAAACCGTTATTACTTTGGAAATTGGTAAGAATATTTCCCCTAACCGTTCCCTCTGCCACTGGTGTATTGGTAATAAAATGCACCACGCCTGCCAGTGCATCGCTTCCATACATCAAAGAAGCGGGACCTTTCAGCACTTCCGCTCTTGTTACACTCATCTCATCCATTTCAATTCCATGCTCATCGCCCCATTGCTGTCCTTCCTGACGTACGCCGTCATTTACCGTAACCACCCTGTTATAACCCAGTCCGCGGATAAAGGGCTTGGATATTGCCGGTCCGGTTGATAACTGCGAAACCCCCGGCACATGCGCCAGGGCATCAATAATGTTGGTAGAAGGAGTTTGGAGCAAACCTGATTTTCTTATTGAACTCACCGGCACCGCCGCTTTGCGGATACTGGTGGCGCCGGCTACTCCGGTTATAATCACTCCCTGGTTTTCGAGTATCACCGGAGAAAGAACGAAATTTTTTTCCAGATCAGCAGTAAGCTCAATGTGTTCCACGAGGGTGCTGTAGCCTGTATGAGATACTTCCACCACATGGTGCCCGTCGGGGATATTTGTTATTATGTACCGACCGTCTGCATCCGCTACAGTACCTATTTTATCATCGGCAAGGTACACGGATGCGCCCGGAAGCGGGGAACCGGTGGCTGCATCGGTGATTTTTCCAGAAAGGGTTACTTTAATTTCTGTCTCTGTGCCTGTATTAATGCCTGTAACAGGCTGATCTGTCTGAGCTCTTAATAAGCCTGAATATGATAATATAAAAACAGTAACGACTGATATTTTTTTCATATGCTGAAATATGACGGCAGTTAATCTGCCTTTCTTTCTAAAATGGGTTGAAAAATAAACGGCTGTCTGCAAAATCTTGCAGCGCCATACAGGTCAGCAATATGAAGGCGGGCCTCTTCCGGCAACAGCCAGCGGAAATTGAGAGGAAAAAAATTGCGGCAGTGAAATGGAACGGCTAAAAGAAAACTTCTCTGGTACGGCCGCTTCAGGCAATACAGGAAGATCAGTATCAGCGGCCAACTGAAATTCGCATATCAAACAGGAATAAACGGTATGAACAACCGCATGCCCTGTTTCACCCTGCCGGGCAATGCTGCTATGCCCATGTGCATTTTTTTCCGCCAAGATGAATGCAAACAGGCCCAGCATAAAAGCTGCAGCTATCTTCTTCCAGTTAATCCGGGTTGTTTGCACAGGGCAAATGTAGGAGCTTTTTTGATATTTGCAACAATGCTTCAAATAAAAGAATAGCTGACAGTAATTTCAGTATGCTGTTAATCCCAACAGGTTGCGGACAGTCTTAAACCCTGTTTTAAGATTTCTTGGGCATATAACAACTTGCATAGTCATAAGGGCTAAAACCCTTTTAAACCCAGGTTTCCATTACCCCGGCCTTAAAGCGGGGGTAATGGAGCTGTTTTCGTAAAGGGCTTTAGCCCTGACAACAAACAGTAATGCAATTTGTCATGCACCAGGTTTCTATTATTCCAATACAAATTGTAAATTAGTGCCGATGAAACCCTGCTTCAAATCAGCCGCTTATGTCACTTTTGTTTTTTCAGGTATTATTTTCAGTTTATCCTGTAACAAAAGCGATACCCCTCCGCCTCCACCTCCGCCCGACCCCTGTGCCGGAGTCAGCTACACAGTTGATTATTTTAAAACAGAAGCTATCGGTACTTCCAATAACGGCAGTATCACCATCAATGCGCCAAGGGGTGATACCATCCAGTATAAACTGGGCAGTGGTGCTTACCAGTCGTCCAACCTGTTTACCGGCCTGGCCCCGGGCAATTATGTGGTTACGGTAAAAAACCAGAAAAACTGTACCGATACGGCACAAATCACCATTTTGAATTACGGGCCTAAATATGCGTTGGTAAAACAAATCATTCTCGGTTACTGTGGTCCCTGCCACCTGAACGGCGCCGTAAATGGCGGAAAGAATTTTGATACCGATGCCAGCATTGTAGCCAGTTGGGACAGGATAAAGGCAAGGGCCGTTGATAATATTCCCACCCAAATGCCCCAATTGCCCAATGCGCCATTAACCGCTCCCGATAAACAAAAAATTGTGGATTGGGTAAATGCGGGGCACAGGATGAGTGATTAATGAAAATGCCTGGCAAATAAAAAAAGCCGCCCCGAGATTTCGGGACGGCTTCATTATTAAAAGTTTTTTTCTTTTTATCTCACTTTCAGCATCGGCCATACATGCTGCTCCACGCCGTTTTGCAAACGGGCATAATAAATACCGGTGGGCAGGTTTTCGGCTTTGAACTCCACCCTGTCTTCCATCGGGCCGGCATAATCTTTTTCAAGCAAAGTGGCCACCACCCTTCCCAGCGTATCAAACACCTGCACCAGCGTATGCCCGCCTTCAGTTTTAAAGTAGATGTAGGTCTGGCTGTCAAACGGATGCGGATGATTGTACAGCACCTTCACCCGGTTTGGAGGCGGGGGCGGAGCCACTCCGGTGCAAACACCGGCCTTTATCAGCGGCAGGCTCTGCAACTGTGTATTGACATTGGGCGGGAACAATGAGTTCACCGTTGTTTTATCAAGGCAGAACCATTTTTCCAATACAGTTGCATACACACTGCGGAAGTCATACTGCATCGGCACATTATCGTTCACATTTGCATTCACAGGGATTGTGGGGTTTACACCCAGCATACCCGGTTCAACACTGCTTCCGAAGAGGAACATGGGAGCCCCGGATCCATGGTCGGTTCCGGTGCTGGAGTTGGACTTGATCCTTCTCCCAAATTCACTGTAGGTCATACCAATCACTCTTTCTTCCACACCCAGCCCCCGCAGGTCATCCTGGAATGCCTTGATGGCATCCGATACTCTTTGAAGCAAAGTGGCATGGGTGCCTGTTGTGGTATCGGCCCCTGTTTGTAGGGAGTGGGTATCAAACCCTCCAAAGCTTACCATGTACACCCTTGTCTTCAGTCCTCCTTTTATCAGCCTGGCTACAATCCTCAACTGATCGGCCAATGAATTGTTGGCGGGATAAGTACCCTGTACCGGAACATTATTGGCGGCGGCGCGGATTTCCGTGGCATATTTCTGCGTTTGCTGGTTTACCGTACGGATAAAAGAAAGTTCCTTTCCGGCCGGGGTGTTGGGCACCGGGTCAGTAACGCCTGATATCAGGTTGTAGAATGTAGTAGGGTTGGTTATACTCATGGCCATGTTCACTACCGGCCCCTGTGTAGTTAATGTTGTTGTTGACCCAATCTGGATGGCCAAGGGGTCGGGTGCATCCGGGTTAGGATAACCTGTGGGGAAATTAGGAAACTCATAATTCAGGTAACGGCCGGCCCATCCGCTGTAAACTTCCTGGTTGCTGTTGGAGGCGCTCATCCAGATATCGGTTGCCCTGAAATGGGAGAAATTAGGCTGGGGATAGCCTACTGACTGGATAAGTTTGGCTTTGCCCTCATTAAAAAGAGCCTGTAGCCCCGTCATGGCAGGATGAAGGCCTGTACCTGAAACACCGGGTATCGAGAGCACCCTGTTTTCCGGTATGGCCACATTGCTTCTTGCATTAAAGTAATTGGAGTATTGCGAAACCGGTATCACCGTATTCACCCCATCGTTTCCCCCTGCCAGTTGCACAATCACCAGCACATGGTCGGTCAGGAGGTTGCCCCGCATCAGCGCCTGCACTAAAGGAGAATTAATGTTGAAGGCTTTTACAGAATAGCCGTCAATTACTTCGGGCAGCAAGGCTGCCGCCGGTATAGTGTTGAATAAAAAATCTCTTCTTTTCATGTGCGTTGATTGAATTGATTTATGCCAACTGGTATTCTGGCAGTTTAAAGAAATACTGAAACAATGAACGCAACCTGGTGTTCACCGTATTGAAGTTGGCCGTGGTGGGGTTGGAAACATAGGCCGCCCAGGCATTGGTCCAGTAATAATCCCACTGCTGGTTGCTGAGCAGTATCTGTGTTTTAATCTGTGCTTTTGACTGGGGTGAAATATCATTGCGGTAAAAATATTTCAGCGCCTCATCAATCAGGTCATTCGGGTTGCCCGGGTTGACCAGAGTTTGCGCAAACGTTACGCAGTTAAACTGTACCCGGAACCCGTTACGGGCATAGCCGCTGAGTATCATCGTATCAGTAAACTGGTTGCGTTTGGGCAGCGAGTCAGAGTTGATCCATATTTCATGGAAGGAAGGCTCCTGGTAATAGGCCGGCATACCGGATACATTGGGGGGGTCATGCAGGTTCTGCCCCAGGTTCACCATCCAGGTATAGAAAGTGTTCCAGAGGCCGTAGTTGGTGTCCCAATCTGTAGCTGGGCGGAACTGTATATTCATTTCTCTGAGAGAACCGATCACCAGGTCGGATGGTGTCTTGATATAACAGCCCCTGTTCAGCATATCGAAAAAGTGCTCACTCTTGAACAATGCGGAAAGCATGGGACGTATCTCGTAATTGTTATTGCGGAAAATATCGGCCAGCGGTGTTATCACATTGGCTTCTGCGGCGGCATCAATGGTATAATACACAAACCAGCGGTACACTTTGCGAACAATGAATTTGGCCACTTCATTCTGCAGGAATATCATGTTCAGCAGGTCGTTCAGCTCCAGGTCGCCTGCAGTGGCGCCGGTGCGGCCGGTGATCACGGTATTATTAAAGAAAGAAGAAAAGGTTTTGTTTACGCTGCTGTGCCGGTTACTGTTGAACACGGCTGTATAGGTGGTACCGTTAATCTGCCAGCCGGTAAGCACTTTGGCGACTTCTTTCACATCTGTTTCGGTGTACCTGGAATCGGGGCCCTTGCCCAGTGTAAACAACTCCAACAGTTCCCTTGCATAGTTTTCATCCGGGGCGGATGCCTGGTTCAGGTAGCCGTTCAGGTAGCGCAGCATCATCAGGTCTTTGGTAATATCCCTTACCAAGTTTTTATAATTGCCAAACGCATACTGGCGTATCAGGCTGTGCTGGCGATAATTCCAGTTGCCATTAATTACTTCCAGGGTCTCATTTCCGAAATGGTCAACCAGGAACATGATGAGCTTTTCCCTGATGCTGCGGTCCTGGTTAATCATTATCCCGGTCAGCCATTTTTTATAGGAGGCTCTTCTTTGTGACTGTACTGTACCGTCATTATTGATATCATTCACCCAGGTGGTTCCCTGTGCAATGTTTGAATCAGGTGTACCTGGCTGTGTGGAAGTGGTATATTCCTTTACCGGGGGGACCGGAGCGGGAGCCGTCGGGTTCAGGAGTTCATCCACGGCCTGGCTCATGGTCAGGGTTTTGAAATAATCCACATCTGCTTTGTTGGCGCCAAACATGGTTCGCTTCAGCAGGTGAACGATCTCTTGTTCTGTCCATGGTCCTGTGTAAGGATTGATACCTGAGTTGGTGCGAAAGGTTTGTGTGGCGACCGCTGCCTGACTGGCGGTGCCTTTTTTGCGGCGGGCAGTCAAAAAATCTCTTCTGTCCATAAAAAGGGTTTTGGTCATTCAGATCCGCCGGTGGCGGAGAGATGATTTATGATGTATAGATTCCCGAAAAGTTTAAAAATGACTTAATCTGAATTTTTTGTATCCAGATAAATGCGGGTCTGCTGCTGCTGATAAGATCCTCTCAAAGCCTTTTCCCTGTGAAAGGTACAAAAGAAGTTTTAAAACTCAGAGGGATGTTTACTAACCTGTCAGGATAAATTTTCGATGATTCCGGCTATGCCCTGCCCGCCGCCTACGCAGGCGGTTACCATGCCGTATTTTTTGTTTAACCGCTTCATATCGTGCAGGTTCTGAATGGTAAGCTTGCAGCCGGTGCAGCCCAGCGGATGCCCAAGGGCTATGGCCCCTCCGTTGATATTTACTTTGGCAGGGTCCAGCCCGGCCTCCCGTATTACGGCCAGCGCCTGGGAGGCGAAGGCTTCATTGAGTTCAATGAGGTCAATATCAGAAAGATTCATACCGGTTTGCTTCATTACTTTGGGAATGGCCGCCACCGGGCCTATGCCCATAATACGTGGATGCACTCCGGCCACAGCAGAAGCCACCAATCTGCCGATGGGTTTTAGCCCAAGCTCCTTCATCATCTTCTCTCCCATTACAATTACAAACGCTGCCCCGTCTGAGGTTTGCGATGAATTGCCTGCTGTAACACAACCACCCTGCGCAAAAGCAGGTTTCAGTTTTGCCAGAGCCTCCAATGAAGTATCAGCCCTTGGGCCTTCATCCGTATCCACGGTAAAAGTTCTTTTTTGTTTTTTCCCTTTCCCGTCAAGATATATTTCTTCTACTGCTACCGGTAGTATTCCTTGCTTAAAATATCCGTTTTGAATGGCAGCAATGGCTTTCCGGTGAGAATGAAAGGAAAACTCATCCTGCGCCTCCCGGCCGATATTAAAATCTTTTGCGACAGCCTCGGCAGTTAAGCCCATGCTGAGATAATAATCAGGATCATCTTTTGCGATGCGGTAAGAAGGAACTGTCTTCCATCCTGCTGTTGGCACCAGGCTCATGCTTTCCGTGCCGCCGGCTATGATGCAGTCGGCCATGCCTGTTCTTATTTTGGCTGTAGCCATGGCAATCGTTTCAAGACCTGCAGCACAGTACCGATTGACTGTTACACCCGGCACATCAAATCCCAATGCCCTTGCAGAAATAATGCGGCCAAACTGCAAGCCCTGTTCGGCTTCCGGAACAGCATTGCCTACTATCACATCATCCACCCTTTTAGGTTCCAGTTGGGGCACGGATGCCATCAGTCCTTTTATTACTTCCACGGCCATGTCGTCGGGGCGGTAAAAACGGAACCCGCCTTTTTTGGCTTTTCCCACTGCTGTCCGGTAACCGGCTACTATATATGCTTCCTGCATAAAACTATTTTAGTGGGCGAATTTACGACAAAAAGCATCCGTTAAAGTTCCGCTATCTTCGCCCTGTTCTATGTACAAACTTCTTCGCAACATTCTTTTTCTTTTTCCCCCTGAATGGACTCATTACTTTTCAATGAATTGGCTGAAGTTTTTATGCAGCATTGGCTTTAAGAAATTAATTAAAAAATTTTACTGCCCTAAGAGTAATCTGGAACTTGAGATCTGGAATTTGAGATTTCCCAACAGGGTCGGTCTCGGTGCCGGTTTTGATAAAAATGCGAAGTACTTAAGGGAACTGGAATGCCTTGGTTTTGGTTTTGTTGAAATAGGAACGGTTACTCCGCTCCCCCAACAGGGTAATGATAAACCAAGACTGTTCCGTTTGCCCAAAGACAAGGCGCTTATCAACCGGATGGGGTTTAATAACGAGGGAGTGAAGAAGGTGGCAGAAAGACTTCGTCAATGGTCAATAGTGAATGGTCAATCCCGGAACACTCATTCACCATTGACCATTCACCATTCACGCCTCATCATCGGTGGAAACATCGGCAAGAATAAAATGACTGCTAACGAAGATGCCTGGAGGGATTATGAAACCTGCTTCCGGGAACTGCATCCCTATGTGGATTATTTCGTTGTGAATGTTAGTTCACCAAATACTCCGGGTTTGAGAGAATTGCAGGAAAAAGAATCGTTGAGAAAAATTCTTACTCATTTGCAGGGCATCAATAAAACTATGGCTGTGCAAAAACCCCTGTTGCTTAAAATAGCCCCCGATCTTACCCATGAACAAATTGATGATGTAATTGACCTTGCGATGGAAATAAAATTAGACGGGCTTGTGGCAACCAACACCACTACCAGCCGGGAAGGGCTCACCACTCACCAATCACAACTCACAAAGATCGGAGCAGGAGGCCTGAGCGGTTTGCCACTGAAGCACAGAAGTACGGAAGTAGTGAAATACATTTGCGGAAAAACCAATAATCAAATTCCCATTATCGCCAGTGGTGGTATTTTTTCAGGAGCAGATGCAAAAGAAAAATTGGATGCCGGAGCATCACTGGTGCAGGTGTGGACCGGATTTATTTATGAAGGCCCGGGTATTGTGAAAAAAAATTGCAAAACACTCAATAATCCATCATTCAATTCTCAGTAAAGAATGGAACACTTATTTACAGCCGACAGTATCATCAGTTTTATCATCCTTGTTATCCTGGAAGTGGTTTTGGGAATTGATAATGTGATTTTTGTTTCTCTCTCCCTTAACAGGCTGACAGATGAAAAAAAGAAACGCCGTGCCCGCCGGATATGGATGATTACCGGGATCATTTCACGCAGCCTGTTGCTGATGGCGCTGAGCTGGCTTTTAAAACAAAAAGGGAAAGCTGTTTTCACTCTTTGGGACAAAGGGTTTGACCTGGCCAGTATTATTATGCTGGCCGGCGGTTTGTTCCTTATTTATAAATCTGTGATGGAAATACATCACAAACTGGAAGGAAAAGACCCCAATGTGGAACTGAAAAAGAAAAAGGGAATTTCCTTTGCCCAGGCCGTCACCCAGATCATGCTGATTGATGCCGTGTTTTCTTTTGACAGTGTGATAACGGCAGGCGGTACGGCAAAGCATATTGAGATCATGACAGCTGCAGTTGTTATTGCCATGATTGTTATGTTCCTGTTCAGTCCTTCTATATCCGGTTTTATTCACAAGCATCCTACGCTTAAAATGCTGGCCCTCTCCTTTTTGGTAATGATCGGCCTCGGGCTGGTAATTGAGGGCTGGGACAGCGATGCGGCGCACCAGCTTCACCTGAAAAATTATATTTATTTCGGCATGGCGTTTTCTTTTGCAGTGGAAATGCTGAACATGACGATGCGCAGCCGGGCAGTCAAACGCAAAGCACATGTAGTGGAACTGAACGAACCGGTGCTGGAGGAAGAGAAAAAAAATTAACGGTTTATCAGCAGGGTTGCAGCAACTATTCCGGCTGTTTCTGTACGCAACCTTGTTTCACCAAGACTAACCGGCAGAAAACCATTTTGTAATGCCAGTTCAATTTCTTTGGAAGTAAAATCACCTTCGGGGCCAATGAGAATAATAGCGGATTGGTTAATTGGTTGATTGGTTAATTGGGATTTGATTCCAACAGTGCAGTGAGCTATGAATTTTTGTTGATGGTTTGATTGCTGGATAGTTGGATGGTTGAACAGAACAGGCTCCTGCAAAACCGGCAGCCAGCATTGCTGGCTCTGCAACATAGCGCTGATGCAGATGGCATTCATCCGGTCGTGCCGGAATTTTTCTTTCTCTGTTCTTTCACATATCAGCGGGATGATTTCAGTTACTCCTATTTCAGTCGCCTTTTCCAGGAACCATTCGAAGCGGTTGGTGTTTTTCAGAAGGGAAATGGCTATTGTAATGTTACGGGTTATGGGTTGCAGGTTACGGGTAGTGGTAACTTCTACGAAACATGATTTTTTACCGGCTTCCTTAATTTGACAGGTCAATAATTTTCCCTTCCCATCAGTAAGGTTGAGTTGTTCTCCTTCTTTCATACGAAGTACCTGCACTATATGACGGACATTGTCTTCATCAAGCAGCAGTTGTTTTTCTTCGTGATAATTATTGAAATAAAATAAAGGTAATGCCATAAAAATGCCCCGAAGTTGCGGGGCAAATCTAAAATCTTAAATCGTCAATCTGAAATCAGAAAGGTGTATCTTCCTCATCCGGCAGGTCATTCATTTTACTGCCGGTTTGTATAAATACCCGGGCGCCGCCATCACCATCCACATCACTCACCGGTTTCCAGTTACCTGGCAGACCCGGACCAAATCCACCGCTGCCATCATCTTCTGTAAATTTCTGTATATGCAGCAGGGCTTTCAGTTTGATGGTTTCCAATGAACCGTTCCGATGTTTGGCAATACGGACATGGGTTTCGCCCCGGTTGCTTTCGCCCATTTCGTTGGTGGTTATGTCGTAGTACTCCGGGCGGTACAGGAACATAACCAGGTCGCTGTCCTGTTCAATGGCGCCGGACTCTCTCAGGTCACTCAGTTGCGGCATCTTCATGCCTTCCTTGCCGGTGCTTCTTGTTTCTACTGCACGGCTTAATTGTGATAAAGCAATGATCGGAACATTTAGTTCTTTGGCCAGCGCCTTCAGGTTTCTTGAAATGTTGCTGATCTCCTGCTCCCGGTTGCTGTTACGGTTTTCGCCGGTGCCGCTCATGAGCTGCAGGTAGTCAATAATGATCAATCCAATATTGTGTTTGTTCTTCAGCCGGCGGCACTTGGCCCGCAGTTCAAAAATATTCAGCGCCGGTGTGTCATCAATAAATAAGGGGGCCTGTGCCAGCCGCTGGATACCCCTTGCATAGAGCTGTTTCATTTCATGCTCTTCCAGTTTTCCTCTTGCAATTTTCTCCAGCCATATTTCACTTTCAGCTGCCAGAATTCTTTGGACCAGCTGACCGGCGCTCATCTCCAGGGAGAACAAAGCCACCGGGGTTTGTTTTGACGGATTCATTACTGCATTCCGTGCCAGGTTCAGGGCAAATGCCGTTTTACCCACAGCAGGCCTTGCAGCAAGGATGATAAGGTCCGTATTCTGCCAGCCATAGGTAACACGGTCAAGCGAAGGAAATCCGCTTGGCACTCCGGTTACGTCCTCATTTTTATGGCGCAGGTCTTCAATCCGCTGAATGGTTTTTACCAGCACGGAGTCAATAGTGTCAAAATTCTTGCGGAGGTGGTTGTTGGTGATCTCAAAAAGTTTGCTCTCGGCATCATCCAGCAGGTCGAACACATCGGTGGAATCTTCGTACGCATCACCGATGATCTCGCCGCTGATGCGGATGAGTTCCCGCTGAATGAATTTTTGCAGGATGATCCGGGAATGGGCCTCAATATTGGCGGATGACACCACAGCGTTGGTAAGCTTGGTAACATAATAAGGGCCGCCCACCATTTCCAGTTCTTCTTTGAACTTCAGTTCTTCAGCCACTGTCAGTATATCTATCGGCTGGCTCTTATTGCTCAGGCTTTGCATAGCCCGGAAGATGCGCTGGTGGGCTTCCACATAAAAGCATTCTGGCTTCAGTATTTCGACCACTGAATCAAAAGCGGATTTTTCCAGCATGATGGCGCCGAGTACGGCTTCTTCAAGGTCTTTGGCCTGCGGGGGCACTTTGCCAAATACCATAGTCCCCAAATCCAGTGTTGATTTTCTTCTTTGTTTGCCGGTCCGGTCTTTATTCAGGTTAGTAAGATCCATGTTCGTCTGTTCCTAAAAAAATTATTCAATGCGTTTAATACTTCTCAACCTGCCTGTAGGTTTACCTGCCGAAGGCATGGCAGGCAGGTGACCTTGGGCGCATCTTCCGTCTTGCTTTAAGAAATCGTTATTTCTATGTTAGTGGAATGTTTCCGTCCAGTCAGGAAGGCGAATTTAAAGGTGTGGAGTAATTCAAAACTGTTTTTAAAAGACTTTTTCTTTTCGCACCTTCTTTCCACCCGAATTTCCGGTTTATCCACAAATATTCTTTGCTCAAAGTCTTTGTCAATTTAATCAATTTCCTTAGTAAAATTCCGGCCTGTTTGGCACAGCGGTGCATAAATAAATACGGCAGGCGCGGATGTAATGACCCCCGAAAACCTTGTAGCCATCCCGCAAGCCTATGAGGAATGGCGTAAAAAACCAGAGGTAATCGCCGCTTATGGTAAAGAAGGAACAGAGTTTCCTGCAAGTGTATGAAACTCACAGGCCACCACTGCCGCTGCTTTAAAGGCCATGCAACTGGCAATGACTAGCCCACTAACACCCGTAGAGCAATATCGTCCAAAGAGGATGGCTACAATGACGCAGGCGCAGGAAAATGCACTTGAAAGGCAGTTTAGGCAGTTTGAGTATGATGTAAATAAAATAAATTTAATCTGGGGCCAGAAAGTACAACCGGGCATTAATGCAGAAGCCTTTGTCAATGAGGCTTATGATGATGATGTTATTATAGCATCTAACAATAACGGGGTTATACCGGTGCGGACCCTCTTAAGAAATTTATTATATTCGGTAAGACGTCAATGTTGGGTGGCGTAATGGGGATGGATGCCAATGGCAATTATACCTTAACCGACCCGACTGGAGCATTAGAGACAATAAGGATACCAGCTTCAGATGCTAAATCGAAGATAAGGATAGCAAGAAAAGCAGCTTTTCAGCCGGGGGTAGGTAAGCCGAAAACAACTCCGGGGGATGCGGGCAAAACTCCTGGTAAAAAACCAAAACCTTATTAAGATGCCAAACGATAAACTTAAAAAACTTCATGTGAGCAGATGATTGCAAATGCGCTAAGGTCGTTGAATAAAAACGGCAGGGCGGCAATCATCATGGGGGGCCATAATCGCTACGATGAGAAAGGACGGCTTACCGGAGACAGGGTGTTTTTCAACTACCTGTATAACCATTACAATGTATCGAATGTAATAAATATTGATGGCTCCTTATATGCAAAACAGGGAACGAGTTTCCCGATAAGAATGATTTTAATAGATGGCGTAAAAGCTGAAAAATCAGGCTTTGCCCCGTTAGAAGATAAACAAACAAGTTCCCCAATAACAACTTTTGAAGAACTGTACCAGCGGGTACAAAAATTAAAAGAGTATGAAAACGATAACAGAAAGTCAGGCATACTTCAACCAGAAGTGGATGCCGACACTCGACCTGGCAATGTTGTTTATGGTTCAGCAGCCGGAGTGGAAAATAAGGACGAAGCAGCAGGTGTTGGGACAGGTTCCAGCCAGGATAAGCTACTTGGTGACACAAAGCAGACAAATGAAGGAAAAGCCCCATCAGATGATAGTGTATCGACCCCATAATAAGATTTTTGTTGTATGGCTTAGTTTCATTAGTTAGGGGTTCTGTTTCCCGTACTGAGACCTCGGAAGTAAAGGGTTGTTTAATGACCGATCGTCTCATAAGGTATATTAACATTCAGCCCTGACTAAAATGTCAGGGCTGAATGTTTTAGCCGGAAAACAGCTAGCGGAGAATCAACGACCCCTTACATCCCACGCAAGGCTGCTTCCACTGCATAGTTTATTTACTATGCTGAAACAATTGGGGTATCCTCTATCTGTTTCTAAGCGAAATAGGGATAGAAGGTGAAAGAATCCAATTCAATAGAGTGGTTGTCATTTTGTATAAGAACCCATAGATAGCAAGGCTAACATAAACAAATGCAAGACCAATAATTACATTAACATAAGAAGCAAGTACACCAAAAAAATCCTCGCCATTCCATTTAAAACCATTGTCATAAGTTCCGCTTGATTCCGTTAAACCCCATGTTGCAGAATTTAGGAAAGACAGGTCCATATCAATATTAAACCAATTCAATAACCCATCTAAAAGTTCCATTGGTATTGCTGAAACACTGCTTAATGTGCCGAGCAAATCTATACTTGTAAAGGGGATAAGTGTTTTTTGGAACAAAAAAGAAAGTGTTTGATGGAAAGCCCCAAACAGTGCTATAATAGCGGCGATTTCGCCTACTAATAGGATGTTCGTTTTAATAAAGTCCCCAAAAATGAAACTAGTCATCCCCTGATGACCGGTACCAAGGGATTCCCCTCTGGATCGAATTAGATGAGCAATTGGAAATGCAGAAGCTAATAATAATACAGTTGTTAAGGCACTGCCAAGTAGCGCTAAGCCACCGGGTTTTTCCCCGGTGAAGTAATCATAAGCTGCTTTTAAAATGGTGTATTCCATTGCAACCCATCCCAGGAATGCGGCCCATCGGTAAATAAGGCTTGTGTAATGCCTAACCCCACTGTTTGAGTCAAACGTGTTAACAGCATTGTTAACAGAACTTGTTTTAATCATCCCATTTACCATGCTAGGTAAGCTGAGTAATTGTTGGATTTTAGCGCCCATTAGTTTGTACGATTTTAGTTTAGTGCAGAATTTATTTCGTAAACCTTCATGAAAGATAGGATAGTACAAAAACACAAAAAATATTTATTCTGCTATGTTAGTTCCCTGGTTTTCAACTTAATAAGGGAGGCGAATTATCCTTAATGCCTGTAAATCAAAAAGTTGCACGAGTAGCAAAATGTGGATAAATAATATTTATTTTTACTCCTTTGATTTTCAATAAGGTGCGTGCCTTAGC
>Ga0194119_10002322_pt1 | contig 32461 bp, 38 predicted proteins | sample TA2MahC100mmetaG_FD_148620 | JGI IMG/M metagenome (GOLD analysis project Ga0194119, IMG submission 148620) | Freshwater microbial communities from Lake Tanganyika, Tanzania - TA2015018 Mahale Deep Cast 100m | ecosystem: Environmental > Aquatic > Freshwater > Lake | place: Tanzania: Lake...
TCGGCGTCGTGCCCATGGGGGTGCTGAGCCTGGGCGCCGTGGCCATGGGGGTGATCAACGCCTCCGTCGTCGGCATGGGCATCCTGATCGCCGGGGTGAACGTGATGGGCGTCTGGTGGGTGGGGATGGAGGGGATGGGGCCCTACCGCCTCGGCAGCCCGAGCGGCCAGGTGCACCATCACCACAACCACGGCCAAAACCATGGCCACGGCCAGCAGAACCTCTACGCCTACCCCAGCCGCGAGGAGGCACTCACGAAGGCCAAGGAGCTCGGCTGCGAAGGGGCCCACGCCATGGGGTCGCTCTGGATGCCCTGCGCAGAGCATCCGGAACCCTGACGCTCCAGCCAGGCCCCTCCTCGGCCCGCCTCAGGACGGGCCCTTGAGGAGCCAGCCCAGGTTGAGCAGCCCGGCGGCGGCGATCCAGCTGCCCGCCACCCGCAGGCCGACCCCCATCCAGCCCGGATGCGGGGGCCGCAGCGCCAGGGTGAGCGCCGTCGTGAGCACGGCGACGGCGGCGGCACCCCCCGCCAGCGCCAGCGGCGCGCCGCTGTGAAACGCCAGGGCCGAGCCATGGGCCAGGCCGCCGACCAGCCCCGCCACCCCCGCCAGGGCGGTGGTCAGACGCTGGCCCAGCGGCAGCGCCAGGGCGACCAGCAGGCCCACCAGGGTGAAGGCGAGAGTGGTGGACCGTGGCGTCGCCAGCTCCGCCGGCCGCCCCAGGCCCAGGGCTCCCCCCAGCAGCCAGGCCGCCGGCAGCACCAGGCGCAGCCGCGATCCTGGCTCCGCTCCGTTCTGAACCGCCAGGGCGCACAGACCGCACACCAGCAGCAGATCGGCCGGGGAGAACACCAGCTGGGCGGCACCCTCCAGCACAGCTCCCAGTCCGGCCGGCAGCGCATGGGCGAGGGCCGGTGGCACGGCCCCCAGGCTGGCCATCGCGGCCACGGCGGCCAGCGCCCTCCAGCCACGCCGGTTGAGCCGGCCCAAGCGGTTCATGCCAGGGCCCGCTCCAGGAAGAACAGTCCCACCAGGGCCACCAGGGCACCGGCCGCCTGCACGAAGCGGCGGCCCCCGGGCCAGCGGCGGGTCTCCCCCAGCAGGATGCCCATCAGGTGCAGCAGCCCGGTGGCGATCACGAAGGCCAGGCTGTAAGCGAGGGCATCGCCGCCGGCGGGGAGCTCGCTGCCGTGGGCATGGCCATGGAACACCGCGAAGGCCGCCACGAGCAGTGCCGCCAGCCAAAGCGGAGCCTTCACCTCGAACAGCACCATCAGACCCAGCACCAACCCCGACACGGCGATGGCGATCTCCACTCCGGGGATCGGGATCCCCAGCAGGCCCAGCAGCCCGCCGAACGCCATCACCAGCGGGAAGGCCACCGGCAGCACCCAGAGGGCCGGCGGCCCCAGCACCGCGCCCCAGAGGCCGACGGCCACCATCGCCACCACATGGTCGGGGCCGCTGATCGGATGGAGCAACCCGGCGACGAACCCACCGCCATGGCCGTGCTCGGCATGGGCGCGAGCCGCCGCGGGAACCAGGGCCAGCAGCAGGCCGAGGGGCAGGGGGGCGAGGAACCGTTTCATGGGGCCATCACGCCAGCCAGGCTTTGCCGATGCTCGGACGAGGGCCGGCGTCGCCGGGCTTACGTCTCGATGATGTCGACGACTGTCACATCCTGGCCTGCGCCCACGCTCGCGATCGTCACCAGTCGGTCGTGGTGGGAATCCCAGAGCAGGTAGCTGGCGCAGGCCAGCATCGTCCCCAGGGTCAGCGTCGGCACGTCAGCCAGCAGGTGCTGGTTGTGTTCGTGGCAGGCCCGCAGCTGGTAGTTGGGGATGCGTTCACAGAGGTGATGCATGTTGTGGAAGCCGATGTCGGCGGTGAACCAGGCCAGAACCGGTGGCAGACGCAGCAGGCTCGTGCCCCGCAGGGCTCCCTCGAGGTGGCTCCATCCCTCGCTGCGATGGGCATAGCTGTCTTCGAAGATGTGCTGGACGAAGAACAGGTCGATGAAGATCGCTGCCGACAGCGTGAGAACGGCGGCATAGATCCCCAGGAACAGCCCGAACCCCTGCCACCAGCCCAGCAGCACCACGCCGCCCACCCACACCAGATTGCACAGCAGCAGGTCGTGGAATTCGGCCGGTGAGGCCCAAGGCCGGGGGGGCCGGCTGCCGGTGAGGCTGGCGATCAGCCCCGAGACGAGATCCAGGCGTGGCTTGATGGCCAGGTAGAAAAAGCCCCCTGGGAAGGCCATCAGCGGATGGCGCAGCGTGGCGTAAAGGCGGCGCTGAAGCGGGTCCAGTCGCAGGTACTCCTCGACGCTCAGCATGTCGATGACGCTGCGGTAGCGGTCCCAGTCGCCATTGGTGCGGTGGTGATCGGCATGGTCCCGCGACCAGGCCAGCTTCGGCACCCCGTTGACCAGTCCGAGCAGAAACCCGAAGCCGCGGTTCAGCCAGCGTTGGCGGAACAGGGAACGGTGGCCGCAGTCGTGCATCAGGGAGAAGCCGCGCACCGAGAACAGGCTCAGCAGCAGGATCAACGGCGGCAGCAGCCACAGCGACACCGCCGCCACCCGCAGGGTCAGCCACCAGAGCAGCAGGTAGGGCACCAGGGTGTTGAGCATCTGCCATGTCGCCCGGTCGTTGCGGCTGGCCCTGTAGGGGCCGAACACGAAGTCGGCCCTGGTGATGGAGTGTGGCGTCGCGCTCATCGGCCCACCCCGCAGAACTCGCTCCGTCGCCGCTGCAGCTGCCGGTGACACTCCGCCGGGGTGATCCGCATGCGCTGCAACTGCACGACGGTGGGCTCCGCTGACGCCAGCATCAGCGCCACCAGCTCGCTGCCCGCCTCGTAGGTGACAAGGGCGTGTTGCAGGAGGCCGTGGTTGACGGTGTCCAGTCCCAGGGCCACCAGCTGGGCGGTCACCTCGCCCCTGGGCCAGTACCCTAGGCGATGGGGAACGGGCTCGGTCGCCCAGTGGATGGGGCGCCCCTTGGGCAGCTCCACCTCACAGACGACCAGGCCGCGGCCCGAGCGGTGCAGACCCTGCCAGGCCATGGCCCCCACCTGGACAAAATGCTGGTGCAGGAAGGGCTGCACCCAGATGGTGCCGTCGCCGCCGGTGATCCGGGGCGGCAGGGGGGTCGTGGGCTGGCTGGGCATGGCCGTAAGGGCGCTGGCGATGGTGGCCAGCCTCCCCCTGCCGCCTGTGGGGAGGCCAGCACCATGCCGGAGGGCCATGGCAGCCGCGATGATGAATTTGGCTCATGGTCCCTGCCTCCGCGGGCCAGCCCATGCTCGAACTCCATCACCTGAGCGCTCTGGAGGCCATTGCCCGCCATTCCTCCCTCACCGCGGCGGCCCGCAGCCTTCATTGCACCCAGTCAGGCCTCTCCCATCTGCTGCGGGATCTGGAGCGACAGCTGAAGATCCGGCTGGTCGACCGCGATCGCCGGCCAGCGGTGCTGACGGCGGCGGGTCGCCGCCTGCTGCGCTGCGCGCAGGTGGTGCTGCCGGAAATCGAGTCCGCCCAGGACGATCTGCAGCGCATGGTGATCGGCGCCGCCGGGCGCCTGTTCATCACGCTGGAGTGCCACTCCTGCATCGACTGGCTGCTGCCGGCGATGCTCACCTTCCGCGACGGCCATGGCGAGGTGGAGCTGGATGTGCGCCTCGGCGCCCAGTTCGATCCCCTGCCGGGCCTGCTGGATGGCTCCGTGGATCTGGTGATCACGGGAGAGCGCAGCAGCGGCCGGGGTGTGCTCGCCGATCCCCTGTTCCGCCATCAGATCGTGGCGGTGCTGCCCCGACACCATCACCTGGCTGGAAAGGCGTTCCTCAGCCCCGAGGATTTCGCCTCTGAAACGATCATCACCTACCCGGTGTCCGAATGCCGGCTGGACCTCTACAGCCGTTTCCTGGAACCCGCCGGCGTCATCCCCAGGCGGCGGCGCACGGCGGAGATGACCGCCATGATCGTTCAGTGGGTGGCCCTGGGCCTCGGGGTGGCGGCCCTGCCCGACTGGGCCGTTCCATCGTCGGCGGCGGGCTGCTGCTGGCGATTCTTCTCGGGCCGGAAGCGGCTTTCCTGGTGATCGCCTCGGTCCTGACGGTGCAGGCCCTGTTCTTCGCCGATGGCGGCCTGCTGGCCCTGGGAGCGAACATCTTCAATCTGGGGGTGTTCCCGGCTTTCGTCGCCTATCCCTTCATCTACCGGCGCATCGTCGGCGAGCGGCTCAGTCCCACCCGGGTGGTGGTCGGATCGATTGCCGGCGCCCTGGTGGGACTCAGCCTCGGCGCCCTGGCGGTGGTGCTGGAGACCAGCTTCTCCGGGATCTCGGATCTGCCCTTCGGCACGTTCCTGGCCCTGATGCTGCCGATCCACCTGGCCATCGCCATCGTCGAGGGGCTGGTGACGGCGGTCGTGGTGCTCTACATCACCCGTCTCCAGCCGGAGATCCTGGCGCGCGCTGCCCGCCGCCAACCCGTGGGCGGGCTGGCGCTGCGGCGGGTGATTGCCAGCCTGGCCGTCGCCGCCGTGCTTACCGGAGGGGTTCTGGCCTGGTTCGCCTCAGGGCATCCCGATGGTCTGGAGTGGTCCATCAGCGGCGTCACCCGCAAACCCGAGTTCGATGGCACACCCACCGCCCTCAAGGACGAGATCGCCACGGTGCAGGAACAGACCTCCTTCCTTCCCGATTACGACTTCAGAGCCGGGGAGGCCCCAGCTGGCTCCACCGCAGACTCGGAGCCCGGCTGGGGAACACCCAGCTCAGGGCGAAGCCTGGCGGGTCTCGTGGGGGGTGGGCTGACCCTGCTGATGGCCGGCAGCCTCGGACTGGTGCTCCGGGGGCGTCCATGACCGGAATCCCGCCCTCACCCCTCGGATCCCCCACAGCGGAACCGATCCTCGACCCCACTTCCGGCCTCGGTGTGATGCTCTGCGGCCACGGCAGCCGCAACCGGCTGGCGGTGGAGGAGTTCGCCCGCCTGGCCAGCGGCCGGCGCCGGCGCCTGCCCGATCTCCCCGTGGAGCACGGCTATCTGGAATTCGCCACACCCATCCTGCGTGAGGGCCTCGAGCGGCTGCGCCAGCAGGGGGCGAGCCGGGTCCTGGCCGTGCCAGGGATGCTTTTCGCCGCCGGCCATGCGAAGAACGACATTCCCTCGGTGCTGAACACCTACGCGGCGGAGAGCGGGCTGCGGATTGATTACGGCCGGGAGCTGGGCGTCGACCCGAAGATGATGCAGGCGGCCGGTGCCCGTCTGCGGGAGTGCCTGGATCGGGCCCCGGAGGTCCCCCTGGCCGACACCCTGCTGGTGGTGGTGGGACGCGGCTCCTCCGATCCGGATGCCAACTCCAATGTCAGCAAGGTGACAAGGATGCTGGTGGAGGGCTTCGGATTCGGCTGGGGGGAGACCGTCTACTCCGGGGTCACCTTCCCCCTGGTGGAGCCGGGGCTTCGCCACGCGGTGCGCCTGGGCTTCCGCCGTGTGGTGGTGTTCCCCTACTTTCTGTTCTCCGGTGTGCTGGTGAGTCGCATCTACCAGCACACCGACCGGGTCGCCGCCGATCACCCCGATGTGGAGTTCCTCAAGGCGGCCTATCTGAGCGACCATCCCTTGGTCATCGACACCTTTCTTGAGCGGCTGGAGGAGGTGATCAGCGGCGATACGACGATGAACTGCTCCCTCTGCAAGTACCGCGCCCAGGTGCTTGGTTTCGAGAGGGAGGTGGGGGCGCCCCAGCACAGCCACCACCACCATGTCGAAGGACTGGGGGAACCCTGCCAGCTGTGTGAACGGGAGTGCACCGGGGCCTGCCAGCCCAACGGCGTCCCCCTGCCGGCGCCGGGCCACCGCCATGACGGCGGCGATCACCATGACCATCTGCATCTCCACACCCACACGGCCTATCCCCACGCCGATCACCCCCTGGGTCCGCGCACCCTGCGGGGGGCGGGGAGCCCATGATCCGGGATCAACCGTGAGGAAACAGGAATCTGGGCTGAGATGATGGGAATGTCCGCATCATCCGCTAACCCGCTGAAACCCAGATCCACAGAAAGGCATGTAAAATCTTGAGCAAGGAGAGTGTTCATAAGACCAGCTTTCGAATGCTTTCTCTGGATCCTTTCCCTCAGGAGTTCCTGCTGCTGTGATGTCCTCCAGTCTTGATGTCGTGACATTGTCACGGCTGCAGTTTGCTCTGACAGCGATCTTTCACATGCTCTGGCCCGTGCTTTCCACGGGCCTGGCGATCTTCCTGGTGATTCTTGAAGGGTTCTGGCTGCGTACACGGAATCCTTTCTATTACCACCAGGCTCGGTTCTGGGCCAAGCTGTATGTCCTTAACTTCGGAATCGGTGTGGCCTCCGGGCTGCCCATGGAGTTCCAGTTCGGAACCAACTGGGCGCCTCTGTCGGAGTTTGCGGGGGATTTCTTTGGATCGGTGCTTGGTTTCGAAGGGGCCATGGCGTTCATGTTGGAGGCCGGGTTCCTGGGGATCATGTTGTTCGGCTGGCAGAAGGTCCCACCGGTCATCCATTTCCTCTCCACAGTGATGGTGGCATTCGGGGCCAATCTCTCGGTCTTCTGGATTCTCAGTGCCAACTCCTGGCTGCAGACACCTGCCGGGGGTACGTTCAGTGACGGCCACTTCCACGTTCAGAACTATTTTTCTGCCATCAACAATCCGTTCATGGTGAAGAGTGTCATTCACATGGCACTGGCCACGGTGGAAACCTCGACGCTGGTGGTGGCTGCCATCAGTGCTTGGTCGCTGATGCGGCAGAAAGCCCCGGCGTTTTTCCAGTTCTCCTTCAAGCTGGCCTTGGTGATTCTGCTGGCGGTGGCGCCGCTGCAGATCCTGGCCGGCCACGAAAGCGGTGTGCAGGTGGCGGAGCGCCAGCCCACGAAACTGGCGGCGATCGAGGCCATCTGGGAGGATCAGCCGGCGGGTACCTCACCGGCTTGGTCTGTGGTAGCCGTTCCGGACGAGGCCACGGGCACCAATCGCTGGAAGCTGGCTGTGCCAGGGGCCCTCAGCTGGATCCTGGAGTCGCGACCGCAACTCAGCCAGCCCGTGCGTGGGCTGAACAGCTGGCCCGCTGACCAGCGCCCCCACATGGTGGGGCTGCTGTTCTACGCCTTCCGGGTGATGATCGCCATCGGCATGGCGGCGGCGGGTCTCACGGCACTCGGCCTGTTGCTCTGGTGGCGTGGCGGCCTCAGCACCGAGCGCTTCCGGCGCTGGCCCTGGTTCAGCTGGGCCTGGATCCTTTCCGCTCCGGCCGGCTATCTGGCGATCGAGTCGGGCTGGGTGGTGCGATGCGTGGGCCGCCAACCATGGACCGTCTATGGCCAGTTGCGGACCGCCGATGCCGCGTCGGTGCTGCCGCCGGGTGAAGTGCTCACCAGTCTGGTCACCTTTGCGGTGCTCTACACGTTTCTGCTTGGCTTTGCACTGTTCTTCGGCGCCATGATCCTCGCCAAGGGGCCGGATCTGAGCCTGGAGCCCCCCCAGAACGGCAGCGCCGCCCGTCTCCCTGTCCCCTCACCGAGCGCCTGAGCATGGACTTCCTCGATGTGTTCATGCCCACGGTCTGGTTCGTGATCCTGGCTTTGTTCTTGTCGCTGTACGTGATATTGGATGGTTTCGATCTTGGGGTAGGCATCCTCTCGCTCACCTCCCCTGGAGAAGCTCAGCGCACGATCCTGATGACAAGCCTCGGCAATGTCTGGGATGCCAACGAAACCTGGCTGGTGTTGATGGGAGGAGCTCTGTTCGGTGCCTTCCCGCTGGCGTACGGCACGATTCTCAAGGCGCTTTACGGCCCCATCTTTCTGATGATCCTGGGTCTGATCATGCGGGCGGTTGCGTTTGAGTTCCGTGAGAATGTCGTCAATAAAAGGCCTTGGAACCTGATGTTCGGGATCGGCAGTGTGATGGCTTCGGCCTTCCAGGGCGTCTGCCTCGGGACGGTACTTTCCGGGATCCCCACTGATGCTTCCGGCCATTTCACCGGCTCCCCCTGGATCTGGGTCAGCCCCGGCAGCCTGCTGGTGGCTCTCACCCTCATCCAGGGCTATGTCCTGATCGGTTCCACCGATCTGATCCTCAAGACGAGCGGTGAGCTCCAGCGACTGCACATCCGTACCGCCCGCTTGGCGGCAGCCACAACGCTGGGTGGCGCCTTGTTGATCACCTTCACAGCCCCGTTCGTGTCGGAAACGCTGCGCCAGCGGCTGTTCGATCCAGCCTTTCTGCCGTTCTTCGTTGTCTTGCCACTGCTGGGAGTCGCCCTGATCGTGCAGCTCTTCCGCAGCCTTGCCCTTCAGCAGGACGTATGGCCTTTCGTTTATACCGTTCTCCTGTTCATCCTCAGCTTCGCGGGTCTTGGGGTGATGGTGTTCCCGGCAGTGATTCCTCCCTCGGTCACGATCTTTCAGGCCTCAGCCTCGGTCAGTTCCATGGTGTTCATGTTGACGTTTATCGGTGTTCTAATCCCGATCATGCTCTTCTACAACATCTACAACTACATCGCCTTTCGAGGCAAGGTGACGTCAGAATGACGCAATAAATTTACTGAGAGCACATCGCTTCTCAGGGCTCCTAAATCTCCGGCCGATGCCGTGATCAACCTGCCAGCTGCTTGAACATCACCAGGGCATCCACCTCCCCCAGTCGGGGGTGGCGGAAGGCCCCGGGCAGCCGGCCGATGGTGCAAAAGCCGTTGCGGCTCCAGGCGGCAACGCCGGCGGTGTTGGTGCTCACCACCAGGTTGAACTGCATCGCCGTGAAGCCCCGCCGCCGGGCCTCCTCCTGGGAGTGGCGGCAGAGGGCATGGCCCAGCCCCCGGCCCCGGGCGGCCTCGGCCACCACATAGCCGGCGTTGGCCACATGGGCGCCCAGGCACGGCTGGTTGGGCCGCAGGTAGTAGGTGCCCAGGATGGCGCCGTCCGCCTCGGTGGCCACGAAGGTGGCGGCGACGGCTCCCACCCAGGCCTGCCGGGCGGCGTCGCTGTCGATGGCCGGGTCGTGGGGGAAGGTTTCGCCGGCCCGGAACACCGGCTCCAGCACCGCCCACACCCCTGGCCAGTCGGCCGGCTCGTAAGCCCGGATCATCCCGCCGCTTGCACCACGATCGATTTGGTCACCGTACCGGGCAGATTCCGCGACACCGGACAGACCGTCATGCGCCGCTCCAGAAAGGCGCAGCTGGGCTCATCCAGGACGGGCGTCGGCGCCCCATCGGTCGCCTCCAGCCGTACCTGGAACGTGCCGTCCACCGCCTCGACCATCCAGTCGGCGGAGGCCGTCACGCTCAGCACCCCGTCCACCGCCGCCAGGGGCAGGTGCCGCTCGAGGGCGTTGGCCACCAGGTAGTGGTGCTGGCAGAGCAGCAGCGACAGCAGGAAGAGTCGGAAGCCGGGGGTCTGCAGGCTGGGCTGCAGCGGCTGCCAGGGCTCCAGCGCACCGTTGCGGAAGTCGACGCTGAGGCTGTCGCCGGCGGCCCCGTGGCGGCTCTGGAGGCGGAACTGGAACAGAAGCTGGCTCATTTCCGGTGTGGGACGACGTGGGAGGGGGAACTGGCGGCGCTGAGGCTTCGCTGACGCTGGAGGGCTTCGGCGCCCGTGAGCAGCGCCGACCCGACCAGCAGGGCGGCGAAGCCCTGGCGCAGGTGACGATCGGAGAGATGGGGGGCCAGGGCCTGGCCGCCGATCGCGCCCACCAGGCCGCCGCCGATCAGGGGCGCCAGCAGGGGCAGGCCGGCCGCCGGCCAGTGCCCGAGGGCCCCCAGGGCCACCAGGCTGTTGGTGGCGATCAGCACCAGGCTGGTGCCGCTGGCCAGGGACATCGGCAGGCCGGCGATCAGCACCAGGGCGGGCACGATGGCGAAGCCGCCGCCCACCCCGGCGATGCCGGTGAGCAGACCCACCGCCAGCCCCTGGCCCGCCAGGGCCAGGGGCCTGCCGGGCCGCCGGGATTCTGTGGGGCGCCTGCTACCTCCGGGACCCTGCTGCCGCCGTGAGAGCAGCCCGGCGGCCACCAGGGCGGCGGCGGCGAACACCCCCAGCTGCACCGGCTCGGGGACCAGCCCCTGCCTGACGAGGGAGCCGCCGATCCAGCTGCCCCCCAGGGCCGGCACCCCCAGGATCAGGGCGGGCCGCGGCGCCACCTGGCGCCGCCGCAGGTAGGGGCCGGCGTTGGCCACCGCCAGCAGGGTGACGGCCAGCAGCGACAGGGGCACCGCCTCCCGGGTGGGCAGCCCGGCGCCGCTGATCAGCAGGGGCAGCAGCAGGATCGAGCCGCCGGCCCCGAGCACCGCCAGCAGGAAACCGATCAGGGCACCGCCGGCGGCCATCAGCAGCAGAACGGCGACGCTCAAGAACGCCTCCCCTGCCAGAGCTGGGGGGCATGGCGTGGGGCTGGGGAAACGGCGGGCATCGAGGCGGATCGGCTGCTTCTTATGACCATACACGCATACAACGGCAAAAGAGTGAAAAGCTGCTGCCGTCTGCACCCCATTGGCGGGAAAGGCGCTGCATAATGTCGCTAGCGGCATAGTGAACTGTCATGGGCGTGGTCGGTCCCGGGTCGATTCCCAGTCCGGAGCTGCTGGAGGAGTTCAGCCAGTTCTTCCGGCTGCTGAGCGAGCCGGCCCGGCTCCAGCTCCTCTGCCATCTGCGCCAGGGTCCCTGTGATGTCGCCTCCCTGATCGAGGCCACCGGCTTCAGCCAGTCCCACATCAGCCGCCAGCTCTCCCAGCTGCAGCGGGCCGGTCTGGTGAGCTGCGAGCGTGACGGGGTCCGGCTCATCTACCGGGCCGACGCCGAGCTGGTGGAGGAGCTCTGTCACCTGGTCCAGACGCGCATGAAGCAACGCCTGCAGCAGCAGCTCGACCAGCTCCAGACCGCCTGAGGCCATGGGCCCCCACCCCCTGTGGACAAGGGCCTTCCACGGTTTCAACCTGCTGGTGCTGCTGCTGATGGCCGGCAGCGGCCTCGAGATCTACAACGCCAATCCGGTCTTCGGCGGCCGGGCGGGGGCGACCGTGCCCGGGTGGCTCACCCTCGGCGGCTGACTGGCCGGCGGCCGCGACTGGCACTTCGGCGTCATGGGTCTGTACGCCGCCAACCTGGGCCTCTGGATCGGCCTGCTGCTGCACCGGCGCCACCGGCGCCTGGCCGACGGCGGCGATCTGGGCACCCTGCGCCACAGCGCCAGCGCGCCGCGGCGCCGCCTGGCCAGCCACCGCATCACCTACACCCTGATGCTGGTCGTGCTGGCCTTCAGCCTGCTCTCGGGTCTGGCGATGTACAAGCCGGCCCAGCTGTGGTGGCTGGTCTCCCTGTTCGCCTTCGCCGAGCCGGCCGGCCACTCCAGCTGGCAGACGCTGCGGGTCTGTCACCTGGCCACCATCCCCGCCATGGCCCTGCTGCTGGCGGCCCACGTAGGGCTCTCGTGGCGGGTGGGCGGCCTGCGGCTGCTGCGCCGCATGGTCCTGTGATGGGCAGCGACCCCGGCCGTCGCCGCGCCCTCGGCCTGCTGGTCTCCGGCGGCTCCTCCCTGCTGCTCGGCGGCTGCGGCCTCAACCGCTGGAGCACCGCGGTGGGCGCCGCCACCCAGCCGCTGAACGAACGGATCGAGGCCCTGCTGCAGGGGCAGGGGCCGGTGCCCGAATTCCGGCGCAGCCAGGTGGAGCCGGCCGCCCTGCTGGTCAACAGCTTCAACGGCACCCCCAACCTGGCGCCCGAGAGCTACCGGCTCGTCGTCAACGGGGCGGTGCGCCGGCCCCTGCGCCTGGATCTGGCCGCCCTGGCCGCCCTGCCCCAGCGGGAGTGCGTCACCCGCCACGTCTGCGTGGAGGGCTGGGCGGCGATCGTCGCCTGGTCGGGCCCGCGGCTGGCCGATGTGCTGGCCCTGGCCGGCCCCTCGCCCCTGGGGGCCTACCTGGCGATCCGTTCCGCCGACCAGTACTTCGAGACCTGGGATCTGGCCTCCGCCCTGCACCCCCAGACCCTGCTCGCCACCCACATGAACGGGGCGCCGCTGCCCGTGGCCAACGGCGCCCCCGTGCGGCTGGCGAGCCCCATCAAGCTCGGCTACAAGCAGAGCAAGTGGGTCACCGGCCTGGAGCTGATGACGAGCCTCGGCGACCGTCTCGGCACCTGGGAGGACAGGGGCTACGAGTGGTTCGCCGGACTCTGAGGGCCTGGCGGCGCTCAGGGCTTGAGGGGCGCCCAGGCCATGGTGGCGTTGAACTTCTGGCACCAGATCAGCACCGATTTCTGGGCCTTGAGGTCGATCGAGCCGGGGATCACGTAGCTCTGGCCCCCCTTGCTGGATTTCAGCTTCGACAGCAGCGTGTAGCTGCCGGGCTTGAGGGGAAAGGCGGGGGCCTTGCTCATCGCCAGGGGCGAGGCACAGGCCGGGCGTTGCGACGCCGGAACCCGCGCTCACCAGCAGATACCCGTGGGCGGCCGCTCCGGATTCGATCCGGTGCCGGTTCAGCTGATCGGCACGGTGCGGTGGAGGGCGTCGAGATTCACGTGGCGACGCCCCCGGCTGTCGATGGACACCAGATCGGCGAAGGTGCGGCCCTGGAGAATGTCCTCGAGGCGGCAGTGATGGACCTGGAGCAGGGACGATCCCGTCACCTCGTCGGAACCCTCCACCAGCACCATCAGGGCACCGCTGGCCCGGGTGATGGCGTCGAGACCCAGCTGGACCAGGGGACTCTCCGGGGTGAGCGGGTGGGTCAGCACCGCCGTCACGTGCAGCTGGGGCGTGGAGGGGTTCAGCAACGGCAGCGGGTGCACCCGGCGTTGCCACAGCCCCGGTTCGATCTCCTCATCCAGGAACAGGGCCATCGTGTACGACACCTTCAGCCAGTAGCTGGGGTCGGTGGTGACGAAGCGGCAGCTGAGGTGACCACCGGGCCAGCAGCTCAGGCACAGCTGGCGGCTGAACCGCAGCGGCGAATCCACCTGGGTGAAGCGCAGGAAGAACAGACCCGTGACCATGGCGGTGGTCAGGATGCCGACGATCCGCTGGCCCGCCGCCAGGCCCAGGGTGTAGGGCGAGTTCACCCTGGCGGACTGGAAGCTGGCGCTGAAGAGGTTCTGCAGGGCGAAGATGCCGCTGGCGGGCAGCCCCATCGCCCCCTCCGCCTCCACATGGCCGGCGTCCAGCTGGAACGCCAGGGCGAAGATCAGCACCTCCGCCAGGTAGATGAGCGTCATCGCCAGGAAGAACACCGGCCATGGCATCCGCATCGCCATCGACACCGGCTGGCGCCAGAGGCTGGTCCAGGGGCTGCGCTGGTGATCCAGGGTGCGGCGTTCTGGCCGCGACAGCTGGTTGAGGACGGTGGAGAGGCGCACGAGGACCCGGAGCCCGACGCAGGAACAGTAGGGGGCCTGGCCCTGCGCTTCCGGCCGCTCTCCGGCTGTTCCCTGGTGGCCTGGAGGGCGGCATCCTGAGCCGATGAGGCTCCCGAATTCATCGGACGGGCGACCGCGGCCGATCCCGGGCCTGCTGCCGCTCCTGCTCTACGTGCTGCTGCGGGGGCTGGACGCCACCGTGCTCAAGGGCCTGCAGGACCACGGGATGGCCCATCCGGTGGATGGGGAGAACCCGATCAGCTTCTGCAATGTCTTCTTCCTGGCCCAGCTCACGGTGGGTCTGGCGGCCCTGATCCCCGGACGGCGCAGCCTGGGCAACGACCTGGCGCAGCTTGGGCCGGCCGATCGGCGCCTGCTGGCCCTGCATGGGGGCCTGGGCCTGTTCCTCGGGCCCGTGGCCTACTACCTCGCCCTGGAGTCCCTGTCGGTGATCAGCCAGACCCTGCTGTTCGCCCTGGTGCTGCCCGTCTCCGCCCTGCTGGCGCGCTGGCTGCTGGCGGAAGCCCTCCCCGCCGGCTTCCGGCTCAGCCTGGCGCTGATCGGCGCCGGCCTGGTGCTGCCCCAGGCGGCCATGGCCATGGGCGGCGGCCGGATGGACGACCTCACCGGCATCGCCTGGGCCCTGGTGGGGGTGCTGGCCTTCGCCGGCTCGGCCGTCAGCGGCCGCGCCATCGCCGCCCGCCGCTGGCCCGCGGCCGTCAGTGTGGGGGTGCCCACCCTGCTGAGCGCCCTGGTCTTCGGCGCCATTGCCCTGGTGCTGTTCGGACCGCAGCATTTCCTGCTGCTGCGGCTCTGGTGGGTGGTGGGGGTGATCGGCGTCTATGCCGTCACCCTCTCCCTCGGCCGTGAGCTGGCCCTGCGCCAGGCCTACCGCCGCTGCAGCGTGGCCGACGTCTCCCTCTGGGGCTCCCTGGCCCTGGTGGTGGCGGTCCTCAGCGCCGCCCTGCTGCTGGGGGAGCCCCTGGGCGGCCCGGTGCTGATCGGTGCGGCCCTGGTGCTCTCCGGGGTGTTCATCAGCCGGCGGCCGGGCCCCATCCGATCGCGGCCTTCGCCGGTATCCGAAGAACGGCATTCCCGCTGAACACCCCCCGGTCGTGAACTCCTCCGACGCCGAAGCCCCCCCCCGCCGTCCGCCGCTGCGGGGCGCCCTCGCGGGGGCACCTGGCGACGGCGGCGATCTGGCCGCGCTCTACGACAGCTGCAGCGGCCCGGTGTACCGCCTGGCCCTGCGGCTGTGCCGCTCGAGCCAGGAGGCCGAAGACCTCACCCATGACGTCTTCCTGCGCTACTGGCAGCAGGGGCGCTACGACCCCGCTCGGGGTCCGGTGCTGGCCTACCTGCTGCTGTTGACCCGCTCGATGGCCATCAACCGGCTCAACCAGCGCGCCAACCGCTGGCAGCTGGTGCAACGCTGGTCGGAGCACCTGTTCCCGTCGGCCGTGCCCACGCCCCACGACCGTGCCGAGTCGGAGGATCTGGCCGAGAGGGTCCGGGGGGCCCTGGCGGCGATCCCCGCCAACCAGCGTCAGGTGCTGGAGATGGCCTACTACGAAGGGCTGAGCCAGTCGGCGATCGGAGCGCTGCTGGAGCTGCCCCTCGGCACCGTCAAGACCCGCGCCCGCCAGGGCCTGATCCGCCTGCGCGCCCTCCTCCACGATTCGCCCGCCCAGCCATGACTCCCGACGCCATCCCCACCCCCGATGCCGCCGGCATCGACGCCCTGCTCGCCGGCCATGCCCTGGGAGACCTCGAGGAGGCCGAGCGGGAGCAGCTGACCATGCTCCTGCGGGAGCGGCCCGAGCTGCGCCAGCGGCTCGAGGAGTTCAGCACCACCCTGGAACTGCTGCCCCTGGCCCTGCCGGCCACCGCGGTGCCACCGCCCGCCCTGCGCCGGCGCCTCCTGCAGCCCAGCTCCCGGCCGGGGCCCTGGCGCCTCTGGCTGGTGCCCTCCCTGCTGGCGGTCGGCCTGCTGGTGCTCGCCGGTGAGCTGCACCAGACCCGCCAGCAGCTGGCGGGTCTGCAGCGCCAGCTGGCCCCGGCACCGCCGCTCGCCGACCCCCGCCTGCTGCCGCTGCAGGCCGTGCAGCCCGGCCAGAAGGCGGTCGGTGAGGTGCTGGTCACCGGCAACCGCAGCCACAACCTGCTGACCCTCAGCCACCTGCCCCCCCTGCCGCCGCAGCGCACCTACCGCCTCTGGGCCACCGTGGCCGGCAGGACCGTCGGTTGCGTCCATTTCGTGCCCAATGCCCGCGGCGAGGTGGCCATGCCCATCCCCCTCTCCCCCACCAGCCAGGCCAGCGCCGTCAGCGTCAGCGTCGAAGGCGACCCCAACGGCCCGGTGCCCAGGGGCCCGATGCTGCTCACCAGCTCCCTCTGAACGATGGCTCCCGCCCCCATCCCCACCCAGCTCCATGCCGATCCGGCCCTGCGGGTCGTCGTCGACAGCGCCTCCCTGCCCTGGTATCCCTCCCCCCTGGCCGGGGTCGAGCGGCGCCCGCTGGAGCGCGACGGCGGCGAGGTCGCCCGGGCCACCTCGGTCGTCCGCTACGCCTCCGGCAGCCATTTCTCCCCCCATGGGCACGACGGCGGCGAGGAGTTCCTCGTGCTCGAGGGGGTCTTCTCTGATGAGTACGGCGACTACGGCCCCGGCACCTACGTCCGCAACCCGGTCGGCTCCGCCCATGCCCCCTACAGCGCGGCCGGCTGCACGATCCTGGTGAAGCTCCGCCAGATGGACCCGGCCGACCAGATGCGGGTCGTGATCGACACCGGCCGCGCCAGCTTCGTTCCCGGCCTGGTGCCCGGTCTGAGTGTGCTGCCCCTGCACGGCTTCGGCCTGGAGCACGTGGCCCTGGTGCGCTGGGAGCCCGGAACCCGCTTCCCCCTCCACGCCCACCCGGGGGGCGAGGAGATCTTCGTGCTCGAGGGGGTGTTCGAGGACGAGCAGGGGGCCTACCCGGCCGGGACCTGGCTGCGCAACCCGGCCGGCAGTCGCCATGCGCCCTTCAGCGGCAGCGGTTGCCTGATCTGGGTCAAGACCGGCCACCTCGACCCCGGGATGGCTCCGACGGCAGGCTGATTGCCGCCCTTGGGGTCGCCTCAGGAGGTCGCCGCCGCCCGGCCCCGCAGCGGAGCCACCGCCAGGGCGACCAGGAAGGCCACCAGCTGGGCGATCACGACGCAGGGGCCGGAGGGCAGGGCAAAGGCCGCCGACACCAGCAGGCCCAGCACGGCGCCGCAGGCCCCCAGGCCGGCGGAGAGGACCACGTAGGTGCCGAAGCGCCGGCTCACCAGCCGCGAGGCACAGGCGGGGATGACCACGAAGGCGCTGATCAGCAGCACCCCCACCGCCTTGACGGAGATGGCCACCACCACGGCCAGCAGGACCAGGAACAGCAGCCGGTGCAGGGAGACGGCGATGCCCCGGGAGCGGGCAAGGGGTTCGTCGAGGGTGAGCAGCACCTGGTCGCGCCGGGTGAGGGTCAGGTAGCCGGCGGTGACGACCAGCAGGGCTCCGATCAGGCCCAGGTCGAGCCAGGTGACCCCCAGGATGTCGCCGAACAGGAGCTGCTGGATGCCGCCTTTGTAGACGCGCAGCAGGCTCAGGGCCACCACGGCCATGGCCAGCGACGAGGAATAGACGATGTTCAGCAGGGCATCGGCCGGCAGCTTGCTGCGTTGCACCAGCTGGTTCGTCATCAGGGCGAACAGCACTGCGAAGGGGATCAGCACCAGGGTGGGATCGATGCCCAGCAGCAGCCCCAGGGTGATGCCGAGCAGGGCGGAATGCCCGAGGGCGTCACTGAAGAAGGAGAGCTGGCGCAGCACGGCGAAGCTGCCCAGCATGCCGCCGAGGGCGCCGCTGAGAAGACCGCCCAGCAGGGCCCGCTGCATGAAGGGGAGCTGCAGCAGCTCCACCAGGGTCGATGCCCCTGCCAGGCCCACGGTCATGGGCGGTGTCCCCGGTCCGTCGCTGCCATCGGCTCAGGGTACCCAGGGCGGCTGGGCCGGTCCTCAGGAGAACGTGTGGGCCAGCGCCAGGTCCAGGGCCTCGACGAGCAGGGCCAGGGAGGCCGCCAGCAGGGCCAGGCGACCGGCGCGGCAGAACAGCCGTGAGGTGATGACGAAACCCATCGGGATCATGGCTGTGCTCCGGTGCGGGACAAGGGGAAAGGGCTCAGTGGGGGGGGCGGTGCAGGGGACGAAGATCCGGCAGTGCGACGGAGAAGGCGGGGGATCCGTGGCGGGTGAGGGGCCAGCGCCGCACCCAGCAGCTGTCGGTCTCCTCGTCGATGCTGATCACCTGGTAGGTGCCTCCCTGGCGGCTGCTCAGTCCCACGAAGCTGCCGGGATGCAGGGCTGCGGCTGGATGGGATGGGGGGTAAGGCATGGGTCGGACCACGCATCAGCCTTCAACGTAACAGAAGGTTGCGAATTGGTTGACGATTCGCCCTGTCGTGTGCAATCCAAAGCACAGGGCCCGGCCCTGAAAGGCGTAGCCCCCCTTGAGCATGACCCGAGGGGGGCTACTTTGCCGTGGCCATGGGAGTTGATCAATCTCCCCGCCCCCGCTTCTTTGGTTTAGAGCGGAAGTGACGGTGACAGCGCTGGCCCGTACATAGCTTCACGGGCCGCCGGCCGCCGGCCGCGGTTCAGGCGCCGTCGGTTCACTCGTCGTCGTCGGAGCCGCCCACGGGCACCAGGCGGATCGCCTTGCGACCGAGCTTGATCTCGAACTCATCGCCCGGCTCGAGGCTCAGCATCGCGGTGTAGGCCTTGCCCACCAGCAGGTTGCCGTTGAACTGGACCTTGGCGGTATAGCCGAGCTTGCGGCCGGCCTTGGTGGCCGCCTTGCCGACGCCGTCGCCGAGGTTAATTCCCTTGGCATCGAGAAGGGCTTCGTAGAAGGCCGTGAAGTTCAGGCGCTCGTTGCCGTCCTTCTTGGTGCTCACGTAGCCGCAGCTCCGGACCAGATCGGACTTCGAAGCGTCGCCCAGCTCTTTCACTTTGGCGAGCAGATCGGCACCTTTGAGCATGATGCAATGGCGGTTGGTATTGGCAGAAATTCTACAACTCGGGCCTGCGATCGCCAGGGGAGCCAGGTTCAGCTTTTCGGTGGACCCTCCATCCGATACTGCACCTGCTGGGGGAAGGGGATCTCGATGCCCCTGTCCTGGAAAGCCTTCCAGACAGCCGCCTGGACTTCGCTGCAGATCGACACGTTATCCATCGGGTTGGCGATCCAGAAGCGCAGGGCGTAGCTGATCGAGGATTCTCCGTAGGTGAGCAGCAGGGCCTTCGGTGCCGGGGTGGGCAGAACGTGAGGCTGGCTTGGGGCGGTGTCCTCCAGCAAGGCGATCACGTCATTGGGATCGTGGTGGTAGGCCGCGCTCACCAGCACCTGGGTGCGGCGCAGCGTGTCGCTGCCCGTGTAGGTCACGGTGGTGGTGGTGAAGAACATCTGATTGGGGATCACCAGTTCGGCGTTGTCCCGATTGCGCCAGAGCACGGCGGCCCGCAGGCCGAGGCTGCGCACCTCGCAGGAATCGCCTTCGATGACCAGAACTTCACCGGGCCGCACCGATCCCTCACACAGCAGCCAAAGGCCGCTGACGAAATTGGAGAAGACTTCCTTGATGCCGAATCCCAGGCCCACCGAGAGGCCACCAGCCACCGCCAGGATCGCGGCGCGATTGAACCCCACGTGATCAAGGGCCCAGACGATGCCGATGGCCACCACCACATAGCGAATCATCAGGGCCAGGGCCCGGCGGCTGCCGTTGCTGATGCCCACGCCGCGCTGCACCAGCCAGGCCAACCCCTGGGCCGGGGGGCCTGTGCCCATGGCCAGCACATAGACGATCACCACCGCCATGAAGAAGCTCCCCAGGGTCACCTCCGAGCCGAACCATTCGCCCAGGGGAATCAGGGCCAGATCCTGCGGGTTGGCGAACACCCGGATCACCAGCAGGGTGGCGACCAGCAGGTAAGCCGGGCGGATCAGGCGTGTCTCCAGCAGCTGCAACTGCTGCTGCTGGATGAAACGGCCCAGCAGCCCGCGCACGCCCCCCAGACCCAGCCAGCCCAGGTAGAGGAGCAGTCCCAGCAGCACCAGGCCGTTGGGAAAGCCAGCCAACCCCAGGACCAGCGCGAACAGACCCAGCAGGAGGGGGATGACGACGTCGGATCGCCGCGCCAGGGGAAAGCGGGGGGCCAGCCTCCGGCACAAGGCCCCCTGGCCCAGAAACACCAGCAGCAGCACCATCACCTGCACGCGCACCTCGATGCGCTGCAGGTAGCCGAACCAGCCGGCGATCTCCATCAGCAGCAGGTTCATCGGGACCTCCAGCCGCTGAGGAGCTCGATCAGGCCCTTGAGGGCGTCCTGCTGGCTGAGGTCGTCAAAGAGGAACCGGGTGAGCAGGGCCTGCCAGGCTTCGCGCTGCTCCTTGCTGCTTCCCTCGATCAGCCGGATCTTCGAGCGTTGCAGCGACTGCTGCCGGCCCTCCACCATGGACGCCACCACGGAGGAACTGCGCACCTGTGGCGCCACCTCCCGGTTCACCGGCAGCACGTACTGGCTGCGCAGGACGATGTCCCGCTGGTGCAGGGGGCTGACGGCGAAGCGGACCAGGGCCATGGCCAGCTGGCGCTGGACCGGACTCGAGTTGACTCCGAAGGCCAGCACCCGCTCGCGGGTGATCGGGCTGGCGCCGCCGAAGGGCCCCGAGGGCAGGGGGGCCACGCCCATGTTCTGGCCCAGAACCGCCCTGACGCGGGTCAGATTGATGCTGCGACAGGGAATCCAGTCGAGGGTCCCGGCGGTCAGTTCCTTGAGCAATTCCGCCTCGGTGGGGAAAAAGGTGACGTGCTGCTGCTGATCCGCCTGGCGTAGCCACCCGAGCCAGTTCGCCAGGCCCTGCCGGGTCGCGGGCGTCACCGGCTGCCTGGCCAGCAGGTCGCTGACGGCGTCGATGGCCCCGAGGGGGCCCAGGGTCCAGGCCAGGCTGACCGCATCGAGGGAGGTCCACCTCCATCCCCTTGGCGCTGAAGGCCAGCAGTTCGCTGAGGGTGGCGGGGCTGCGTTGCACGCGCCGCCGATCGAAACAGGCGACCAGGGGCTGGGGCTCCATCGGCAGCCCGATCAGCGTCCCCCATCCGATCGACGTACCCGCACCACCGAACCGCCGTCCAGCTGATCCAGCAGCGTGGGCGGGAAGGACACGGTGTCGATCAGCTTGGCCCTGGCCAGATCACGGGCGGTGGACTCGTTCACCAGCAGCAGATCCGGGCTCAGGCCGGAGCTGTTGCGCAGGCGCAGTTCGTTCGGCAGGCTCTCCTCCGGGAACACCTCCACCTGGAGCCGAACCTTCGGCTGCAGGGTGCGGAACGTGTTCTGCAGCATGGTCGTACGCCAGCGGATCTCCTTCTGCAGTTCGCCGTCGATGGCGAGCTCACCGATACCGACCGCGATGTAAAGGGTGCCCTCGAGGGGCCGCAGCATCGGCTTCATCCGACGGCCCTTGCAGCCCCCCACCGAGGCCAGCAACGGGATGGCCAGGCACGCGGCCACCACCCGGATGGCGGCCCGGCGTCGGTCCTGGCCGGGCGGGATGGGGGAGCGGCGAAGGAGGGGAATCACAAGGGGAGGTTAGGGGCCTTCTCCCCGGCGGGCCCGCAGGGCCAGGACGGTGGGGCCCACCCAGTAGGCCCCCGGATCCAGGCGCGCCCTGGCCATGGCCTTGTCGGCGGCGGCGGCGTCCTCCTCCGTCCAGTGACCCTGGCGGATCAGCTCCTTGCCGTAGAGGGTCACGAAGCGCTCCAGCCAGCGGGCCCAGGGGTCACCGCCCCGACCCACCACCGGCAGGGGCTGCAGTTCCTCGATGCCGAAGCCCCGCGCCGCCAGCAGGCCGGGCAGGCGCCGGTTGACATCGGGATCGCCGCCGGCGCCGCGGAAGCTGGCGTTGGCGGCGTCGCGGAAGCGGGCGATGGCGGCCCCATCGGGATGGAGGCCGAAGGTGTTCCAGTGGACGTACACATGGGCCACCAGGACGCCGCCGGGCCGCAGGCTGGTGGCCACCAGATCCAGCAGCGGCTCGAGCCGGGGCAGGAACATGGCCAGCCAGCGGCACCAGGCCAGATCAAAGCCCCCCGTGCCGAGCCCGGGAGCGCTGTGGCCCCGGGCGTCGGTGGCGGCAGGCCCCCCCAGGTCCATGGCCCGCACCTCCAGCTGGCGGAACCCCTCCTGGGCCGCCAACCGCCGGGCCGCCGCGACGTAGGACCCACTGCGCTCCAGGGCCAGCACCCGGCCGCCGGGGCCGACGATGCGGGCCAGATCAAGGGCGCAGAAGCCGGGCCCCGCCCCGAGATCGAGCACCCGCTGGCCCGGCCCCAGGCCGGCCCGTTGCCAGGCCGCCGTGGCGGCCGGTCGCTACAGCTCATGCTGCAGCTGCAGCCGCTCCTGCTCCTCCGGTTCCGTCCCCAGGACATAGGTGCCCACTGGGGTGTCGCCTGAGGTCATCGCCCGGCCGCCGCTCAGTCCTCGGGGTAGAGAAGTTCGGCGAGTTCGTCGGGGTCCACGTCGTAGACGCGGGCCAGGGTGGTCTCGATGGCGCTGGTCACCACATCCGGCAGGAAGCGCATCGCGTTCAGGGCGTCGTCGGCGATGTCGTCGGTGAGGAGTTTGTCGCCCCCCAGCTTCTCGTCGTTGATCACGGCCATCACCCAGCTCTGGTAGGCGGTGACGAGATCGGCGAACTCGAGCTCAGGATCGTTCAGATCGAGGGCCATCGGGCGTCTCCAGGGACGGTCGTTGCCCCTGCAGTTTGCCGCTTGGCCGTCAGGATGGCTGGATGGATCAGGAACCCCTGCCATCGGTGGCCTCCCTGCAGGGCACCCTGTTCGACTTCGCCATCGCCGAGCTGGTGCGCCAGCACCGGCAGAGCTTCCCGCCGCTGTGGACGGCGGAGAGCTGGGCCAAGCTGCTCATCTGGCTGGCCCTCAGCTGCGGCTGCTCCGGCGATACCCGAGCCCTGGAGGCCTTCGCGGCGGCCCTGGGTCCGGCGCTGACGGCCCGGATGCGGCGGCTGTTCTTCGAGCGGGAACTGCCCGACCTCAACCTGCGGCTGATGGCCGATCCGGCCGAACAGCAGGTGCTGCTGCTGCCGCTGGAGGCGGGGCCCGCCATCGCCGCCGGCGCCGAGGTGGCGATCGCTCCGGAGCGGGTGGCGGCGGCCCTCGAGGCGGTGGGCCTCAGCTCTCTGGTGACGGACGATCGAGGGCGCTGGCAGTCGCTGGAGGCGCTGGTTGCCGTACCCTGGCGGAGCGGGCCGGGCTGAGGCCGCCGCAGCGGCGGCGCAGGCGCCGGGCCTGGGCGAAGGCGACGCCGACACCGAGCAGGGGCAGGGGGCCGGGTGTGGGCACCGGGGTGAGGGCCAGCAGCTGGCCGTTCACGCCGTCACCGTCGTTGGCCACGTAGATCGTGCCGTCGCGGCCGACGGCCAGCCCGGTGGGACGCACCAGATCGTCGAAGATCGACCGGACGCTGCCATCGAGGCCCAGCCTCAGGACCCGCCCTGACGGGGGCCCGAAGAAGTTGTCGCTGTACTGCAGCAGGTAGAGCGCCTCATCCGGTCCGGCGGCGATGTCGATCAGGTTGCTGAAGCCGCCGGCGAACGTGGTCACCGGGTTGCTGAAGTCGTAGCGGAATACATCGGCGCTGCCGGGGGCGAAGGGAAAGCCGGAGAGCTGGGCGATGTAAAGCGCCCCGTCGGGGCCGATCGTCAGGCCGGTGGGCACGGCCTGGGCCGGGATCTCGGGGAAGGGGAACGGCAGGTGGGCGGTGCTGACGAGCTCCTCCGGGAACACGTTCACCAGCGACACCTGGTTGGCAGCGTCGGCCTTCACCAGGCTGTTGCCGCCGGCATCGGTGACGTAGGTGTCGTCCCCGCGCACCACCAGGGCGAAGGGGTTGCTGTTGAGATCCTTGCCGTCGGGATTCAGGGCCGCCTCGAACGCGGCGATGTCGGCCAGGGGGGTGAGGCTGCCGCTGGTCAGGTCAATGGCCACCGTCCTGCCGAAGAGGGGGCTTCCCGCGTCGGGGATCAGGTTGGGGTCGGCGCCGAAGCCGAAGACGCCGAAGAGCTGGCCGGAGCTGTTGAAGGCGAGGTCCGCCAGGCCCGTTCCCTCGGGGAACAGGGGGGAGGACTGGTCAGCCAGGGACGGCAGGTTGGCGAGGGCCCGGGAATAGACGTTGGTGGAGCGGTCGAACACACCGACGGCCCCGGTGGTGCCGTAGCAGAGGGTGGCGCTGCTGCCGGCGACGATGCAGGGGCCGCTGCCGCCCCGGCCCGCCTCGCTGAGCACCAGGTTGCCGTTCGGCGCGATCGTCAGGCCGCGGGGATTCTCCAGCCCCGTCACCAGGGTGCGCACCCGATAGGGGGCGGCATCGGCGGGGGCGGCTGCCGCCAGCAGGCCGGCGCCGGCCCAGACCCCCAGGGCCACGCCCAGGAGCCGATGGCCGGGTGGCAGCGGGCGTCGGGGGCTGGCAGGGTTCCGCGGCGACGGGGTCATCGGCTGCACGGCGTAGGGCGGCGTCACCCGGCACTCTGGCGATCCTGGGGGGGCGTCAAGCCGCCGACGACACCGCCGGAGGACTCCGGGGCTCCGTTCTAGGTTCCAGGGTCGAGTGGACCCGGGAGCGGATGCGGCTGATCGGCAGCTTCGAGGATCCCGGCTACGTGGCCCTGTCCGAGGCGGCGCTGGCCTTCTTCGACCGCCGCACCGACCTGCAGCGGCGCGGGGTCGCCTTCTCCCATGGCGACGGCGACACCCCAGGCAAGGTCTCCACTGACATCAGCCTGGTCTGGATCGACCGCTCCGACCCCGAGGCCCAGGGCCTGGCGGATGTGATCATGCGCGGCGTTTCCGCCGGCCTGAAGCGCTACCTGGCGGAGCGCCCCCTGTTCCTCTCCTGCTGCCCGGAGCGCTCCCTGTTCGTCAACCCGATCTTCAACCTGCAGCGTTACGCGCCGGGGGAGGGTTTCCACAGCTGGCACTGCGACTGGAACACCAGCGACGAGGCCACCGAGCCGATCCGCCGGGTGCTGGCCTGGATCCTCTACCTCAACACCGTGCCGGACGCCGGTACCGAATTCCACTGGCAGGACCACCACGAGGAGGCCGTCCAGGGAAAACTGGCGATCTTCCCCGCCGGCCTCTCCCATGTGCACCGGGGCCGCGTCAGCCAGACCCACACCAAGACGATCGCCACCGGCTGGATCAATGCCGGCAGCCTGGACGCCTACGTGGCGCGCCTCGCCGCAGGCTGACGCCCCGGTTCCGTTGGCCAGCCCGGTGGTCAGGCCAGGGGCGACGGCACGATCAGCCTCTCCAGCCGATGCTCCAGCTCCTCAGTGAGCGCCTGCACCGCCCGGCGCCGATCCCGGCGATAGTCGGCGAGGCGGCCATCCACCTCGATCGGCCGGTCGATGCTGATCCGCACCCGCCGCCGCCCCAGCCGGGGGCGCTGGTTGGCGGTGTGGCCCTGGATCCGGCACTGGGTGTCCCAGAGGAGCAGCAGGGTGTCGGCGAACCGCTCCTGGCTCGGCCGTTCGCGCACATAGCTGCCGCTCACGGCGACGAAGGACTCCACCATGCGCATGTGCCACAGCTGGGCCGCCGTCTCCTCCGCCAGGCGGTCGGCCAGGGCCTGGGCCAGGGGACTGGGGGGCTCGCTGCCGGGGGGCCGGGCGGGGTAGAGCCGGTCCCAGCCGGCCTGCTCCAGGCGCCGGCAGCGGTCGGTGAGGCTGCCGCAGGGCTGCACGCCGAAGGACTGCTCCACCCGCCGCAGGGCCAGATCCATCAGCCGCTGCAGCCGGGGCCCGAAGGCGGGCTCCGGCTCAGCGGCGTCCGCGGCGGCAGCGCACTCTTCAGGCAGGGCCAGGTGCACCTTGTCGCGGTAGAAGGCCTCCATCTGCTCGAGCATCCGCTCCCCGAGACGCACCAGCCGCCCGTGCAGCCGGGAGGGGTCGTGGTCGTGGTCGGGATCGGGGGCCAGGCCGGCTCCTTCCTCCAGGCGGCAGAGCAGCGTCTCGATCGCCCCCCAGACCGGCTCGATGAAGCTGTACTGCAGGCCGATCGGCAGCAGGTCCATCCGCTCGTGGCGACCGGCCTCCGCCAGGTCGGCCGCCGTCCAGAAGGCGAGCTGGGCGGTGCCGGGCTCCAGGGGGCTGAGGCGTTCGTTGTGGCCGTTGGTGGCCCCCTCCGGCGCCAGGGCGAAGGGATGGGGCCCCTCCAGCAGCAGCTTCCGGGCCGTGCGCAGGGCGGGCAGATCGAGCTTGCTGCGCTGGATCGAGGCGCCGCCCAGGTGGGTGAAGATCCAGCCCATCGCGGCTCCGGCCCAGAGGGGGATGCCGCGATCGAACAGGAACTGGCCGGTGGGCGCCGGATCGAAGCGCAGGCCCTGCCGCCGGCCCGCCCGGGCCAGCTCCACCCAGAGCAGCCGGGCCATGCTCAGGGGATCGTCCAGGCTCGGGTGCCGGAAGGCGAGCAGCAGCCGGCTCTCCCCGGCCTGGAAGGAGCGCATCGCCTCCACCAGCGTGGCCATGCCCTCCACCTCCACCGCCGTGATCCGGCAGCGCCAGCGCAGCCAGAGCGGCAGCACGATCCGGCCCAGCGCCAGCACCCGGCCATCCAGGCAGGGGGGCAGGAACTCCAGGGGCGGGGCGGTGGCCATCGGCGGAGGTTAGGCGGGCTGCCGGGGCCGGGCTGTGTCCAGGTCAGCCCTTGGCCCAAGGCCAGTCTCAGCGCAGTTCGAGGGGGGTGATCGGCCCCTCGCCCCGCTTCACCCCCAGTCGGATCGGCCGGGGCGGACCCTGCCCCGGCAGCGTCACCTCCACCCAGAGCCGCTCGCCGGCCGGGCGGCGGGAGGGATCGGCCACCCCGGGCGGAATGAAGTAGGCCACCGAGGGCCCCAGGCGCCAGCCTTCGCCCTGCGGTGTCGCCGCAAGGCTGCGGGAGCGGGGGGTGGCGTCCGTGGCCAGGGTGGCCCGCACCCGGGCGGCCTCGCTGCGCAGCACCAGCCGCTCCCCCGACCAGGGCCTGGACCGGCCGGCCGGCACCTCGGGGGCCGGCACCAGCAGGGCCAGGTTCACGTAGCGCCCCCGGATCGGCAGATAGGGATCCACCGGTTCGCTCAGGATCCAGCCCCGGGGCCGGGTGGCCCGATCCAGCAGCAGCTGGCCCCCCAGGCTCAGCAGCAGTCCGCCCTGCAGCAGGGCCACCAGCAGGCCGCGCGCCGGCCCGGGGATCATGGGGTCCCCCTGGCGAGGGCCCGGGCCACGAGCCGGCGGCGCAGCAGCTCCAGGCCCCAGCCGCCGCCGAGGAACAGCACCCCCAGGCCGATCAGGCTGGCGGAGCGCCCCAGGCTGTCCATCACCTGGGACACGTAAAAGGCCAGCACGTCGATGGCGATCAGGGCGGCGCCGAGGTTGACCCGCTCGGAGCGGCCCTCCATCACGCCCCAGGCCACCAGCAGCAGGCCGCCGACCGCCCACCACAGATAGGTGAACACGCCGGCGTCCTGCTGGGTGGACCAGGCCAGCGCGATTCCCGGCAGCAGCCAGCCGATCGCCACCGCCAGGGGCCAGGCGCGCCGGCCCCGCAGGCCCACGCCCAGCAGCAGCGGTGCCCCCAGGGCGACGGCCCAGCCGACGAGCGCCAGGGGCAGCGGCAGGGGAGCGGTGGAGGGTGCCATGTGACTGGCCACCTGCCAGAGCAGACCTGCCGGCAGCAGGCCCAGACCGCCCAGCCAGAGCAGCACCCGCCGCGGCGCCGGGGCTGGGCCCGCCCCCGCCGGCGCCGCCAGATAACAGAGGCTGAGCAGCACCAGGCCCGCCGCCGGCGCAAGCACGGCCGTCGGATCCCCGGTTCCCTGCTGCAGTCCCTCGGTGGCGGCGTCGACGGCCCGCTGCCATTCACTGAGCAGCCAGGCCGGCCCCAGCAGGGCCAGCAGCGCCAGCTGGGGCCACTGGCGCAGCAGGGCCCAGCCCAGGCCCGCGCCGATGGCCCAGAGCAGCAGCCCCAGGGGCCAGTGGGCCTCGAGATGGAACAGCTGGCCCGCCAGGAACAGGCCCGCCCCCAGGGTCACCGTGCCCACGCCGTGCAGGCTCACCGCCAGGGGCGTGAAGCGGCTCTCCACGGCGGCGGCGCCACCGTGCAGGCCCACCACCAGGGCCAGCAGCAGGCCGAAGCGCTGGCCGGGTCCGAGGGCCTCCCAGTGGGTGGAGACGAACAGCAGCAGCCCGGCGGCCACAAGCACGCCCCCCAGGGCGACCGCCACCAGCACCGGCACCCGCAGCCGCCGGGGGCCCGGCTGGGCCCGCTCCCAGGCCCGGATCGCCTCGGCGCCGGCGGCATCGATCAGGCCCGCCTGCCGCCAGCGCTCCAGCCGTGATTCCCAGCCGTCAGCCATGGTCCCAGGCTAGGAGCGGCCCCCCTTTTGCGACCATGGGCCCACTGCCCCAGGCCCCCCGTGTCCGCCGAGCCCCTGCCCAAGACCTACGACCCGGCCGCCACCGAGGCGCGCTGGCAGGCGGCCTGGGAGGAGGCCGGCGCCTTCCACCCCGACCCCACGGCGCCCGGAGAACCCTTCTCGGTGGTGATCCCGCCGCCGAACGTGACCGGCAGCCTGCACATGGGCCACGGCTTCGAGACGGCCCTGATCGACACGATCGTGCGCTTCCAGCGGTTGCAGGGGAAGAACGTGCTGTGCCTGCCCGGCACCGACCACGCCTCGATCGCGGTGCAGACCATCCTGGAGAAGCAGATCAAGGCCGAGGGCGGCAGCAAGGAGGATCTGGGCCGCGACGCCTTCCTGGAGCGGGCCTGGGCCTGGAAGGGGGAGAGCGGCGGCACGATCGTGGGCCAGCTGCGCCGGCTGGGCTATTCGGTGGATTGGCGCCGTGAGCGCTTCACCCTGGATCCTGGCCTGAGCGCGGCGGTGGTGGAGGCCTTCGTGCGCCTGCACGAGCAGGGGCTGATCTACCGCGGCGAATACCTGGTCAACTGGTGCCCGGCCTCGGGATCGGCGGTGAGCGATCTGGAGGTGGAGATGAAGGAGCTCGACGGCCACCTCTGGCACTTCCGCTATCCCCTCAGCGGCGGCCCGGCCGCCGATGGCACCGACCATCTGGTGGTGGCCACCACCCGCCCCGAGACCCTGCTGGGTGACACCGGCGTGGCGGTGCACCCCACCGACCCCCGCTACGCCGCCCTGGTGGGGCAGACGATCACCCTGCCCCTGGTGGGGCGCCAGATCCCGATCGTGGCCGATGAGCACGTGGATCCGGCCTTCGGAACGGGCTGCGTCAAGGTGACCCCCGCCCACGACCCCAACGACTTCGCCATCGGCAGCCGCCACGGCCTGCCCCTGATCACGGTGATGGCCAAGGACGGAAGCATGAACGCGGCCGCCGGCCGCTTCGCCGGCCTGGACCGCTTCGAGGCCCGCAAGGCGGTGGTGGCGGCGATGGAGGCGGAGGGGTTCCTGGTGAAGGTGGAGCCCCACCGCCACAGCGTGCCCTTCTCGGATCGCGGCAAGGTGCCGGTGGAGCCGCTGCTCTCCACCCAGTGGTTCGTGAGGGCGGAGCCCCTGGCGGCCCGCTGCCGGGAGGCCCTCGATGGCGGCGCGCCCCGCTTCGTGCCCGAGCGCTGGGAGAAGGTCTACCGCGACTGGCTCACCGACATCCGCGACTGGTGCATCAGCCGCCAGCTCTGGTGGGGCCACCGCATCCCCGCCTGGTTCGTGGTCAGCGAGACGGGCGGCGTGATCACCGAGGCCACGCCTTACGTGGTGGCCCGTGATGCCGCGGAGGCCGCCGCCAAGGCGGAGGCCCAGTTCGGTGAGGCCTCCCGCGCCGCCAGCCGGGCGCTGCAGCTGGAGCAGGACCCGGACGTGCTCGACACCTGGTTCTCCAGCGGCCTGTGGCCCTTCTCCACCCTGGGCTGGCCCGAGGCGGCGGCGGCCGACCTGGCGCGCTGGTACCCCACCAGCGTGCTGGTGACCGGTTTCGACATCATCTTTTTCTGGGTGGCCCGCATGACGATGCTGGCCGGCGCCATGCAGCCCCTCGGCGCCGGCAAGGCCTGGATGCCCTTCGCCGACGTGATGATCCACGGGCTGGTGCGGGACGAGAACAACCGCAAGATGAGCAAGAGCGCCGGCAACGGCATCGATCCGCTGCCGCTGATCGAGCGCTACGGCGCCGATGCCCTGCGCTTCGCCCTGGTGCGGGAGGTGGCCGGCGCCGGCCAGGACATCCGCCTCGACTACGACCGCAACGACGGCAGCTCGGCCACGGTGGAGGCGGCGCGCAACTTCGCCAACAAGCTCTGGAACGCCACCCGCTTTGCCCTGATGAACCTGGGCGGCGAGACGCCCGCCAGCCTGGGCACTCCGGACCCCGCGCAGCTGCAGCTCGCCGACCGCTGGATCCTGTCGCGGCTGGAGCGGGTGAAGCGCGAGACGGCCGAGCGCTACGCCAGCTATGGCCTGGGGGAAGCCGCCAAGGGGCTCTACGAGTTCGCCTGGAACGAGGTCTGCGACTGGACGATTGAATTGCTGAAACGGCGACTGAACGTCGCCGATGCCGCCGACACGACCGCCCTCGCCGACCAGCGCGTCGCCCGGCAGGTGCTGGCCAAGGTGCTGGCGGAGCTGCTGGTGCTGCTGCACCCGCTGATGCCCCACCTGAGCGAGGAGCTCTGGCATGGGCTCACCGGCGCCCCCGAGGGCACCTTCCTGGCCCTGCAGCCCTGGCCGGCGGCCGAGGCGGCCGCCCTCGATGAAGGCCTGGAGGCCGCCTTCGGGGAGCTGATCGAGGCGATCCGGGTGGTGCGCAACCTGCGGGCCGTGGCGGGGCTCAAGCCCAACCAGGGGGCGCCGGTGCTGTTCATCACCGGCCGCGACGAGCTGGCGGCGGTGCTGCGGCAGGGCAGCGCCGACATCACCACCCTCACCCGGGCGGAGAGCGTGACCGTGCTGGATCGGGCGGCGGCGGCAGCGCGGCCGGCGGCCCGGGCCCTGGCGGCGGTGAGCGGCGAGCTGCAGGTGCTGCTGCCCCTGGAGGGCCTGGTCGACCTCGATGCCCTGCGGGCCCGCCTGGACAAGGACATCGCCAAGGCCACCAAGGAGATCGCCGGCCTGGCCGGCCGCCTCGCCAACCCCAACTTCGCCGGCAAGGCGCCGCCGGAGGTGGTGGCCGAGTGCCGCGCCAACCTGGCCGAAGCCGAGGCCCAGGCGGCGCTGGCCCGTCAGCGGCTGGCGGATCTGGGCTGAGGCCGGTCGTCCTCGCAGATCACCAGCAGCAGGCTGTCCTCGATGGCGGTTTCGCGGTGGGTGTCGCCCGGCTCCACGAAGTAGTAGCCGCCTGCGGCGATGGTGTGGGCCTCCTCGCCCTCGGCCTGCACGTCCATCGTTCCCTGCACCACGAACACCTGGCACCAGCAGGGGTGGTGATGGGAGGGAATCGTGAGGCCCGCAGGCAGCAGATCGGCGAGGCGGCGGTAGCAGTGCGCGAAGGCAGCGGCGTTGTGGTTTTCGCCCACGCCCTGGTGCTCCAACATCCACTGCAGGTGGGAGATCAGCGCGCCATCAACGCCGGCTGGGATCGTGGGCTGATGCCTGTGCAGCGCGCAGGCGAAGGCCGAGCGGATGCTCTGCAGCCTTTCCGTGGCGCCCTGGCGAAGCCCCTCGGCCAGCGGTGGGAGCTGCAGCGCCGGCGGGGCCTCGTCGCGCTCCCCAGCAGGGCCCTGGCGGTGTCCCACGGGCTGGGGGGAGGGCTGCTGCATCAGCGCAGGAACTCGGCCTCGCGGCCCGGCAATCGGAGGCAGGGATGGGTGGGTCACTGGGGCTCCCCCCGTCTGGATCTTCAGCCTGCTGGGTCAGGGTGCCCTCTGTCCGGGGTTATGGCGGAACGCCCTTGCGGCATCCTCCGCCCAGGGCCGCTCGCTGCCGGGGAGAGCCTTGGCGCTCATGGCGTGTGGGTCTGATGCAGGCGCTCGATCACGGGCTCGGGCAGGGGCTGGCTCTCCTCGGCGGGAAGCACCACCTCCAGCAGCGCGCCGCCCGGATGCCGCTGGATCGCGGCCAGCGCCTGCTCCAGCTCGGCCAGCCGCGTGACCCGGCCGCTCCACCAGCCCTGACACCCCAGCACCTCCGGCAGCCGGCTGTACTGCCAGGAGGGGATCACGTTGTAGGCGTGGCCGGTTTCGCTGATCACCGCCTCGATGCCGTAGAGGCCGTTGTTGAGCACGATCACCACCGGCGCGATGCCGCAGGCCCCCATCACCCCCAGCTCCTGGGCGGTGAGCTGGTGGGCGCCGTCGCCGGTGAGCAGCACCACCCGCCGCTGCGGTTCGGCCAGGGCGCAGCCCAGGGCCGCGGGGGTGCCCCAGCCGATCGAGCCCCAGAGGGTCTGGCTCTCCATCGCCACCCCCGCGGGCAGCCGCAGCGGGTTGGTGCGCAGCAGGCAGCTGCCGGTGTCGACCACCAGCAGATCGTTGGCGCTCAGGAAGCGCTGCAGGCGCGGGTAGAAAAGGTCTGAGCTCAGCGTGTCCTGCGGCTCGCCGGCCAGCGGCAGCGGCTGAGGCGGCTGCAGCGGCCGGTCCGCCCCCCAGCGCGACCCTCCCGGCGGCGGCTGCAGCCGTGCGGCCAGGCCCTCGAGCATGTCGCCGAGCCCCACGCTGGTGAACACATTGGGACCACCTGCCCCCCCCACCTGCACCCAGTCCTCGCGCAGGCTGACGATCCGGCGGGGATCGAGATGATCGCTCCAGAGGCCGGTGTTGAGGTCCTCCTGCACTAGGCCGCCCACATCCACCAGCAGATCGGCCTGCTCCACCAGCTCCTGCAGCGCCGCCGGAGCGGAGCGGCCGCCGTTGTAGAGGCCGAGGAAGGCCGGGTGATCCTCCGGCAGCAGAGCCTTATCCATCGGCGTGGTGGCGTAGGGCAGGCCGCTGGCGGCGAGGAAACGCTCCAAG